>OIYH01000026.1_pt1 | contig 127601 bp, 148 predicted proteins | sample 1587911 | NCBI WGS metagenome assembly OIYH01 (sample SAMN03283252) | human gut metagenome | biome: human-associated habitat; material: feces | host: Homo sapiens | place: USA | collected 2013
GGATCCAATTGGATTGTTTAACGATTGTTCTACAATTTCATTTTCAGAAAGTGTATTTTTATAATCGCTTTGTCTTCCCTCTAAAACACCAGCTAAATTCTTATCTTCTAATTTGATTTTCATTTGGCCTTTATCATAAGGCACATTCATTTCAAACATTTTTATCTCTCCTTTTTTTCAAAGGTTAATGTAATACGAATTAAAAAATTGTGAAACCTCATTTTATGTTAACATTTGTTGTATCGTAAAGTTTGGAGTATTGTTATAATCCAAAACTGGTAAAGGAGAGCGAATATGGACAATGAATACTTATTAAATTTTTTTAAAAAGAAAAATGTGCCTATTATACAGAAAAAAAGGCACACCTATTTAGCATATTATGGGCTTGAACAACAAGATACCTATGTATTAAAAGAAGGGGTAATTAAGACAAGTATCATCCTGCATGATGGTCGTGAATTCAACATTTCTTATATCAATACACCTGATATTATTTCTTTATTAAAAGATGAAGTAAGTCAATATACATCTGCTCCATTTAATGTTCGTGTTGAAAGTGATGTGGCCACATTCTATAAAATTCCTCGAGTGTTATTTTGGAGTTATGTAAATCAAGATCAAAAACTACAAGATTATGTAAACGCATATTATCGAGAAAAATTAACGGAAGCTATTTTTCGCCAACAACTTATGATGATGAATGGAAAAACAGGTGCAATATGCTCCTTCTTATATCAATTAATCCATTTATTTGGTCGAAAAGTAGAGGAAGGTATGCTTATTGATTTTCAAATCACAAATAATGATATCGCAGGATTTTGTGGAATTTCCACTCGAAACAGTGTGAGTCGAATTCTTTGCGAGCTAAAAAAGGAAGGCGTCATTAAGATTGTAAATCAAAAAATATTAATTCTAGATATCGATTATTTAAAACAATACGTGTAATGTTAAATCTTAATCTGTCCATACATCCTTACCAAGTATTTTTTAGAAGAAGAGGTATTTAATGATGAATAGTATCACCAAAAAACTAGTATCTTGCGCTTTATGCATCGCTTTAGGCGTATTACTTCCAATGGCATTTCATGTGATCCCAAATGCTGGAAGCATATTTTTGCCAATGCACATTCCTGTATTAATTTGTGGATTATTTTGTGGATGGCCATATGGTTTAGCATGTGGAATTATTACACCATTTATTTCAAGCGTAATGACAAGTATGCCTCCTGCAATGATGTTGCCACAAATGATGATTGAACTTGCAGTATATGGTTTAGTAGCTGGTTTATGTACACAATATATTTCAATGAAGAATGAAATGACAAAACTATATATGAGTTTGATCATTGCGATGCTTGCAGGAAGAATTATGAATGGTTTTGTCAATACATGTATTCTTAGTACACAAGGATATACATTATCTGTATTTATGATGGCTAGCTTTATTACTTGTCTTCCAGGTATCATCCTTCAATTGATTGTCATTCCTGTTTTGGTTCGTATTTTAAATAGAATATAAACAACCAGAAAAAGTTTTAGCTTAATGACAAGAAAGACCGAATATTCAGGTTTTAATCTGACATTCGGTCTTTTTTCATCAATGCCTATCAAAATATTTCTTGCCAGAATCTGGATTAAAACAGGTTCGAATATACAAAGGAATAAGAGCAAATATTTATTCATGATTTTTTTTTGAAATATTATTCCGAAATATAACGACACAATTCGATGAGGATAAATAAATGTTAGAATGAATGCAAAGAAGGTGTTCGTATGGAAAATTCAGTTTTAATTGATCGGTATCGTAAATGGGTAATTCAAAGAGGAACAGAAACGTTTCCTGTAACGGAAAATGAAGAAGGAAATTTAGAGATTGAATCGAAATTTGCATTAGGACGTGTGAATTTCTATGAAGATGATATTGTTGAACTCAGAATTGATATGATTCGTGATAATACAACAGAGTTCTTTCTGCACTTTCAATTGAAGGATTTGAAACGTGCACAAGATCTTTATGTTGAAATGGAAGAAGCAATGCGCAGCTTGAAGGACCGTCAGGTTGTACATATTGTATTGTCTTGTACTAGTGGACTGACAACTTCTTATTATGCGGAATTATTGAATGCGGCATCAAAGACTTTAAATCTGAATTATGAATTTAAAGCAGTTTCTTATAATCGTCTAGAATCGGAAATGCATGGCAAAGACATGTTGCTGCTGGCACCTCAGGTGCATTTTGAGAGAAAAAAACTGCAGGAAAAATATCCAAATGTGCTTGTTAGAAATATTCCAGCACAGACGTTTGGAAAATATGATACAGGTACTTTGATTGAAATGATTAAAGGAGAACTGCAAGACGAGAATGCTTTAAAAACGCCAAAAGCAGTACGAACACAGGCGTTCTTTGAAACAAATAAAAAAGTACTTGTTGCAGGATACATTCAAAGTGAAAACGAAAATCATATTATTTATCGGTATTATCATAATGGCAATATTATGTGCAGTGGAGAAATTGTGTGTGAAGAAGGCTCAGTTGAAGAATTCACGCAGGTTCTTGATCCACTTGTTGAAAAATATCCTGAAATTGAAATCATTGGCTTAAGTCTGCAGGGCTCCATTGAAGATGGTGTTGTATTTTTACCAAATCATCCAATGCATATGGTAAATGTCAGAGAACAATTAACAGAGAAATATCATCGCCCTGTTGTACCATTTAATGATGCAAATATGATTGTAACGGGTATCTACTGGCTGGAAGATCGTTATCGTTCTATTATCTTGTATTTTTTACCTGATAATTCAAATGTGGCAGGTTGTGGACTTGTTGTGGGTGGTCATTTGATTCGTGGCAGACAGCACGTTGCAGGGGAAGTGAAATATACACAGAAAGTTTTGAATTTATCTGAATCATATGATGAACTGATGAAAAGTGAAGAAGGATGTGCGGAAATTATTGGAAAAACATTGGTGACAATGACAGCGACAATTGGTCCAGAAGCAATTTTTGTATATTGTGAACATACAGATCTTGAACATATTCAGAATGTGATGCTTGAAAATATGGAAGAAAGATTTATTCCACCACTGCATCAATTGCATGATATTAAGGAATATATGATGACAGGGACATTTTTGAGATGTATCTGGAGAATGGATGATTTTAAGAGAAAAGAATTTGGTTTAACACATAATCCATATTTATAATCATTTTATAATTGTTTCTTTCAATCTGTGGATAGATTTTTATTGAAACTGTGGTAATATGAAAGCTCGAAAACAGGAGTGAATATAGTATGGAAGCAAGTGAACGTAAAAGAAAAATTATGGATGCGACAATGAGAATCGTAGCGGAAAAGGGACTGGAATCTTTTGCGGTATTGCAGGCAGCGAAACTTGCTCATGTAAATGAAGCTCTTGTATATAGAGATTTTGGAACAAAAGAGAATTTATTGTTTGAATGCTACAATCTTGTCGCAAATGAAGTAGCTGGTTTATATGATGATGCACCAGAACTTGTACTGGCTGATGATGAAAAAATGTTTGAACAGTTTCATGAAATGTGGATTGACTATTTTACGTTTTTAATCAAAAATGATTATAAAACGTTGTATTATCAAAGTTATCGTGATTCGGAACATATTAAGACATATGTTCAAAAAGAAGCAGAAGGGAAAACGGCAGACTTTACTGGTTTGACCCGTGTGGTTGAACCTGTGATAAAGGCATTTCCTCTTCCTGAAGGAATGTCAATGCATTATATCTGGACATATTTGATGGATATCTCTGCGGTGTTTGCGAAAAGAATCATTCGTAAAGAATTGCCGGATACAAAAGAATCCTATGAATTTATCTGGAATTTAATGGCATCTGGTTTATCTGCCTATATTAAGAAATGAATAGATCGCAATGATCTATTTTTCTTTTTTTCAAAGGAATGTGTCGTTATAATGTTTGTAAAGAGAGACGGATTTTATGTGGCTTTGGTGGTTTTGGTTAATATGTGATTTATTAATTCCATTTGTAATGATTGTTGTAGGAAGAATGTCGTGGAAACATTGTCCAAAGAATATAAATAGTTTGATTGGATATAGAACAACTCGGTCAATGAAAAGTATGGATACATGGAAATTTGCTCATGAATATTGCGGAAAACTTTGGTGGAAACTAGGATGGCTAATAATGATACTAACTGCTTTGATGCATATTCCATTATACCAAAGCAATGATAACATGATTGGAATTGCAGGGGTTGTTCTTATAACAATTCAGTGTACTGTTTTGATCATATCAATTTATCCGACAGAGAAAGCTCTAAAAGAACATTTCAATGATGACGGAACACGAAAATAACTATCAATTTATCAAAAAATGAAATCACACGTGAAATTATCTCTTCTCGTTTGAATTAGCGTCTCAGATAGGAGTCGAACCTACGACTTTTCGCTCAGGAGGTCTATGCATCATGGATTATAGTTTCTTTTATGTCTGTAGTCTTATTAGCAAATGATTAAAAAATGTTTTATAAATTGTGCTATAGATATAAATGTTGAATAAAATTATAATGAGAATTATATCGAAAGTGGGCGTATTACAATGAATGAAGTAAGCAACGAATTTTCGTCAATTCTAACTTTCAATTCTAACTTATATACTCAAATGACTCAATTGGAGAAACAGTGTTTCCCCAATTCAAAAACTACGCTGTCACCGTGCAAAGAAGAATTACACCATCTTTTAAATGAAGAATAGAATTAAAAATTGGATTTGGAAACGAGGTATTATTATGAAAAATCAGAAAGAGAATAAAGAAAAACCTGTCATTGTTTTATCCTTTGATGGTACAGTCATGGATACAGAACCTGCCATTATTGCAACGTATCGTGAACTGTTTGACCGTCATCATAAGAATGAACTGTTTACTAAAGAAATTCAGCTTGCAGCATTAGATGACTCTGTATATTCTGTGATGGAATATTGTTTTCCTGAAGAAGATACAAAGAGAATGGTGGATGAATATAATTCATGGCAGAAGAATCATTTGAGTGATTTGATTCAGCCAATGCATGGAATCAAAGATCTATTGAAGTGGCTGAAGAAGCATGAGTATAAAATTGCGACAGTTTCAACACGTGAAAGAGCATCTATTGTAGATTTACTGGAACATGCACATTTGATACAGTATTTTGATGTCATTATTGGTGGTAAGAAAAATGCACAGGCAGAAGCAAACAGTTTATTTACTGCATTGAAGCTATTAGATGCAAAGAGCTGTGTCTATGTTTCTGACAGCTGTGCAGAAATTATGTCTGGAAAAGATGCAGGTGTTTATACTGTTGGCTTTGCGTCCAATCCTGATAAAGCTAGATCCATCGTTGAAGAACGCCCTGATTTTGCAACAGCAGATTTAATTCAGGTAAAAAAGCTTCTAAAGGGTGAACCATTGTGGCTGGAAACAACAATCAATTATCCAAATGCAGAAGAAGTAATTCGTAAAGCAGAAAAGAAAGCTGCTAAGAAAAAAGCAAAAAAATGAGAGAAGAAAGTCGCATGATTTTGCGGCTTTTTACATACAAAAAAAGTCCTTGCATAAAGGACTTTTGCATCGTGAGCGGTAGGGGACTCGAACCCATGACCCCCTCCACGTCAAGGAGGTGCTCTCCCAGCTGAGCTAACCACTCGTTTGTCTGTGTATTCTAACATAAAAATATTTTATGTGGAAGTAAAGTATGCGAAAATTAAATGCAGAGGTATTTTGAATGAAAGTTTTATTTTTGAATACAAGTGAAGAAGAAAATGGATTGCTTTCTAAAGGCATTGCATTGTGCTGTGCAAAGCTTACAGAAATGGAAATAGAATATGATGTTCGCTGGGTGAAAGATGTTCATCCATGTACGAGCTGTGGGAAATGTTTGAAAAGAAGAAGATGTTTATTTGATGGTATTATCAATGAACTTCATGAGCATAGTGAGGAATTTGATGCTTTGATCATTGGAAGTGATGTGATGTACTCTGAAGCAAGTAAACAGGCAATTGAATTATTAAAGTGTTTATTTCGCAGTAACAATGAAAACTATGTTGGTAAGATTGGTGGTGTAATTCTTGCATCTAACCGTAGAAATACGGAGCATGCATATCAGGAATTGAATCGTTATTTTTCTTATAGCTGCATGCCTGTTGTGAGTGGCAGATACTGGAATACGGTGTGTGATGATGCAAAAGATACAGAAGAAATGGAAAGACTGGCACAGAATCTTTCGTGGTTATTGAAATGTATCTCAAGTGGAAAAGAACATGGGATTCAAAATCGTTGTTTTGTTGAGAAATTGGATGCTTTTATGCTTGGAAGATAATGTACAATAAATGTATAAGAAATGAGGAAAAATAATATGACATATCAACAAACATATCAAGAGTGGCTGGATCATCTAGATGAAAATGATCCACTCAGAAAACAACTTGTGGATATTAAAGATGATGAAGTAGAAAAAGAAGATCGTTTTTATAAAGATTTATCTTTTGGTACAGCAGGATTGAGAGGAAAAGTTGGTGCGGGGACTAACCGTATGAACTTCTATACTGTTGGCAAGGCAACACAGGGCATTGCACAATTCATTATCCATCATGGAAAAGAAGCAATGGAAAAAGGTGTTGTAATTGCACATGATCCTAGACATTTTTCTAGGGAGTTCTGTGAAATGACAGCGGGTATTTTAGCAGCAAATGGAATTAAAGTATACACATTTCCATCTCTAAGACCAACACCAGAACTTGCTTTTTTGATTCGTAAGATTGGAACTGTTGCGGGAATTAATATTACAGCGTCTCATAATCCAAAGGAATACAATGGATATAAAGCATACTGGAGTGATGGCTGTCAGGTTTCCAGTGAAATCGCTGACGGTATGGAAAAAGAAATCAATGCGGTAGATATCTGGAATGGTGTAAAGAAATCTTCTTATGAAGAAGGTGTTGCTTCGGGTAAAATCATCGTACTGGGTGAAAAAGAAGATCGTGAATATCTTGATAAAGTTGAATCTTTGGCAATTCATACAGGAGATGAAATTGATGCTTCTATTCCTCTTGTATATACACCACTTAATGGCTGTGGTTCGATTCCTTTTAGACAAATGTTAAATGACCGTGGTTTTACAAACTGGAAGATCGTTCCTGAACAGGAAGATCCAGATCCGGATTTTACAACGGTTGGCTATCCAAACCCAGAAGATCCAAAGGCATTTGCCTTGAGTGAAAAATATGGCAGAGAGTTTGGCGCTGAACTGTTGATGGCTACTGATCCTGACTCTGATCGTTTTGCGATTGAGATTCGTGATAATGATGGCAACTATGTTCCATTAAATGGTAACCAGACAGGCTATTTACTTGTGAACTATATTTTAGAAGGACATGAATCTGCAGGTACATTGCCTAAGAAGGGTGCAATGGTGAAGTCCATTGTTACGTCTACGCTTTCTACAAAGATAGCTAAGGCATATGGTGTGGAAATGTTTGAAACATTGACAGGTTTTAAAAATATCTGTGGCAAGATTCCTTATCTTCATGAGAATGGCTATACATATCTGTTTGGCTATGAAGAAAGTGTTGGTTATGCTGGATGCGAAGATATCCGTGATAAGGATGGTATTTCTGCAGGTATGCTTGTAACGGAAGCTGCAGCATACTATAGAAAGCAAGGTAAGACATTGTGGGATGTTTTACAGGAAATCTATGCGAAGTATGGCTATACATGTGAAGAAGGCGTTAATATCATTCTTGAAGGTATTCCTGGCAAAGAAAGAATTGATAGAATGATGAAGTGGATCAGAAATAAAAAGCCAATGCAGATTGGTGCATATAAGATTGATCATATCATTGATTATATTGATGGATATGAAGATCTGCCTCCACATAATGCATTACGTTTCTTTGTGGATGAGGATACATGGTTTGCGGTTCGTCCAAGTGGAACAGAACCTAAGATCAAGATGTATTTTTACAGCAGTGATGAAACAATGCAGAAAGCAAAAGAAAAGAATGAAGCAATCAAGAAAGCTGTGCTGGATCTGATTAACGCAGTTGAATAATCACTGGCAAGAAAAATAATTTGTGAAAATCAAAAATAAGAATGCAGGGAATATACATAATAAAATTGTATAGAAAGCTGCATTCTTATTTTGTATTTTTAACATGGTCTAGTGATATGACAGGTGAACGTTGTGCTTTGACTTAGTTACTGCTCAATGTGGAAGATATAAAAGGTAAAAAAGAGTAAAAAAAGGTAAAACAAATCTGCGAAGGTAAAAAATGGTAAAAGAGAGTAAAAAATGGTAAACTATATGTGCAAAGGAGAGAACTATGCCAACAATAAATCCATACGCCTTGCAATTTGGGCAAGAACCACAACAGTTAATTCCAAGAGAGTCTCAACTTTCAGAAGTTGTTGCTAACTTTCTCAGCGATAATGGCTTACAACATATCTATATGATTACAGGTATCAGAGGAAGCGGTAAAACAGTATTTATGACAAATGTTGCCAATTCTTTTGTTTCAAAACAGTGGATTGTCATCAATGTCAATGTATCATCTCAAATCAGTATTGTTGAACAGATAGTAATCCAACTTGCAAATGACAAGAGGCTAAAGAATAGTTTTTCGCTGTCTTCTCTTTCAGCAAATATTTTTGGTGTGGACGTCAAAGTGGACAATGCTGTTCCAACCACTTCTGCTGAGTACGAAGCAACAAAGCTTTTGAAATCAGCAAGCGAGAAAAATCTTAAAGTCTTAATAACAATTGATGAAGTTGCAAGTACTTCAGCAATCAAAGAATTTACTGGGGCATTCCAGATTTGGCTGAGAGAAAACCTTTCTGTTTATCTTCTGATGACAGGCTTATACGAAAATATAAGAGAATTGCAGAATGATAAAAGTCTTACGTTTTTATATCGTTCTCCAAGAATTGACTTGTTTCCACTGCAGATGGGTGCTATAAAAAACAACTATGAAGAAAATCTGAATATAACTTCAGAACAGGCAAAAGAAATGGCTAGATACACACTAGGATATTCGTTTGCCTTTCAGGCGCTTGGTTACGTTGTATGGAACAATGGCAAGTATGACAAAAAGGCTTTGCAGGAATACATGCAGATACTCGCTGATTTCTCATACGAAAAAATTTGGAGTGAACTATCTGATAATGACCGCAAAGTCTGCATTGCAATAGCTGAATCAAGTTATTGCGAGTATAAAGAAGTCAAATCCATACTGAACTGGGATAATAATCAACTGAATCCTTACAGAAAAAGACTGATCAACAAGCAGATTATCAGTGATAAAAAAAGAGGATTTATGCCATTTACGCTGCCACTTTTCAGGGAATTTATCAATGATCAGGTTGAATACGAAACATGGTGAATGATGCATGTTTTATTTTCGACTTAAATTGTAAAGGTTGGAAAGTTTTAAATTCATGAGAGTCTTTTTGTGCTGCTTCATGTACAATAGATAGCGATGATACATGTATATACATTAAAGAATTGGTATTTTGATCAAACAAAAGATAAATATAGAGTATGGGGGAACATCAGTGGAAATGATGCATTCGAAGAAGGACAATGGATCCATACTTCCTTTGTAACACGTTTAGAAGTGGAATGGGGGGCTTTGCATATCTATACAGAAAATTCTGAATATCTTGCGAAGTATTGTGAACATGATGCGTTGGATAAGCGTGTATTAAGACGTGCATTGAGAGATTATCTATGGCCAGATGATGTGCTTGTATTTAACAAGATCAAACAGTCAGAAGATCGTAAACAGATGAATAAAAAAAGTCAGCAGACACCTGATGACTTTAGAACATGTGCAATATTGACGTTTTCTTCAGATATCTTAAATCATTTTGTATCTTTAGAATTAAGACAGGGGAAGAAAATCTATCGCAGACTGGATTATGATATTCAAAGAGGAATGTTTGAAGATGCATTTGTGTTAAGTGATCCAGCAATGGATTATTATTTTAGATTCTTTCCGTTTGGCAAGAATGCGTATCAGTTTGATGAATGGCAAGGAAAATTTACGCCAGTATTTATTCGAAATATGGGAAGTGAAGATTTCTATGCTTCAACGGTGTATGGGGATTATGTTATTCCACCAGAATCAACGATTTTGATTTCTACAAATCAATCGGATGAAAGAATTTCTACTTCGTTAGATAGTACGGATCATGATAAAACAACGGTATTATCTCATGCATCTATTAAAATGAAATAAAATGTCCTATGCCAAAGGGAGTAATGGCTAGGACATTTTTGCTTTGAGAATAAATAACCAGCTATTATTTATGCCCAATGGGAATATGATATATGGATTTATAAGAAAATCAACATTGAAATCTGTAATAATTCATGCATGTATGGATTTTATGCCTGATTAATAAAATCTTAATGATTTGAAATCTATTTTCTTAAGGGACATATCAGTACAATGAGAGTGTAAAGAAAGAGGGAAATATGGCAACGTTATTAATTGTGGATGATGAAAAGGATATTGTATCTGCGTTAGAAATATATTTGAAACCAGAGGGATATGAGATATTAACAGCGAATAGTGGAAAACAGGCTGTAGATATTATGCATAGAGAAAAAGTGGATTTAATTTTGATGGACATTATGATGCCTGAGATGGATGGGTATCAGGCAACGAGCAAGATTCGTGAAGAAAGTAATGTACCAATCATTTTTTTGACAGCGAAAAGTGAAGATACTGATATGATACTGGGATTGAATATTGGGGCAGATGATTATATTACAAAGCCATTCAATCCAGCAGAAGTCATCGCAAGAGTGAGATCATGTCTTAGAAGATATACAGTTCTTGGCGGAAATGCGAATTCTTCAAATGTATTGAAGAATGGTGGTATTGAAATCAATGATGATTCGAAAACAGTAACAGTAGATGGAAATGTTATTTTATTGACACCGGTGGAATATGACATCTTGTTATTGTTGATGAAGAATACTGGAAAAGTATTTTCTTCTTCTGAAATTTATCAGAAAATCTGGAATGAACCGTTTATGAATGGAGAAAATACAGTTGCAGTACATATTCGTCATCTGAGAGAAAAAGTGGAAATTAACCCAAGTGAACCTCGATACATCAAAGTTGTGTGGGGCAGAGGCTATAAGATGGAGAAATGTTTATGAAAAAGAGTGGAATTTGTAAAACAATTGGTGTGATACTGCTTGTGGTCTTTGGATCAATTGCGTGTTTCTTTGGCGGTGTTTCCTTAATTGAATATGGATATGGATGGGGCAGTGAAGAGTATTTACAATCTTCAAGTGCACAGGAGGCAGTAGATTACCATATTTATAATAAATATGGTTATGCCATTTCTGAAAAGAAGGTGAATGATTCTGTTGTAGAAGCTTTTGTGAGAGAAATCAGTGAGAACTTTGATTATTATGTTGAAAAATATGATGCGAAAACAAAGAGTTATGTATCTTTAACAGAGAGTAAAAACTATACAGAAGATTCCGACTATCCACTTGTCAAGAAATATGGGATTGGTGATATTACGAATGCAGACAATCGAAGAATATTTGAAGGTGATGCATTTGAAGGCAGTAATGTTGCGTATATTGTTCATGTTGGCGCGAATGAGCCAACAATCAATGATGATACACAATTCTATCAGAGATATCAGGTTTACAAGATGGTTAAACCATATACAGAAAATGCAGTTACATATACTGTTGCTTCTGCAGCTGTTATATTAATACTTCTTGTATATGAAACCATTGCGGCAGGACACACAAAAGAAGAGGATGGGATTCATTTATCATGGATTGATCGGATTCCGTTTGATGTGTTTACATTTGTGATGATTCTTGTTGGCTGTTGTGTCTGCCTGATTGGTTCAGAACTGTTATCAAGTGTTTCTTATATGATGTTTTATGAAGCATCAATGGACTTTGTTGAGGCTGGACTTCCTTTGATTGCATTTGTGATCTTGCTTGCTTTGGTTGTGTATGTGTATTACATATCGTTTGTGGTGAGAATTAAATCACATACACTGATTTCTAATAATGTGATTGTAAAAGCAATACAGTTTGTATATTATCCAGTGAAAAAAGTTGTTGTAGAATTCCATGATGCATATTGTCATTCTTCTGCAGTCTGGAAGAAAGTAATTGTGGGTCTTGTTTGTATTTCATTTGTACTATTATTGATTTTCTTTATCGCAGTTGCGGAAGCAGGTGATGTATTCTTTGAATTCTTTATTGGTGCTTTGATGCTGGCGATGTTATATGGAGTATGGATTCTGATCAAAATCAACGCAGATACAAAAACATTATTAACAGCTGCTGAGAAACTCGCAAATGGAGAATTGGATTATCGTATCAGTGAAGAAGCGCTGAATCGTCTGCATGGTCCGTTTTATGAACATGCAAAGAACTTGAACTTAATCAGTGAAGGAATGAAAAAGGCAATTGAGAATGAATTGAAGTCTGAAAGAATGAAAGCGGAATTGATCACAAATGTTTCTCATGATATCAAAACACCCTTAACATCCATCATTAACTATGTGGATTTACTGTCAAAACCACATGAGGAAGAAAAAACAGAGGAATATATTGATGTTCTACAAAGACAGTCGCAAAGATTAAAGAGACTGACAGAAGATGTTGTGGAAGCTTCGAAAGCAAGCAGTGGAAATATTCAGGTGCATATGGATGTTGTATCCATCAAAGAAATCATTGAACAGGCAAGTGCGGAATACGAAGAGAGATTGAAAGAAAAGAATCTCTTGCTGATTACAAAGATTCCAGAAGAAAAGATTGAAGTGGATGCGGATGGAAGACTGCTTTGGAGAGTGCTTAGAAATGTATTCTCTAATGTATCAAAGTATTCTATGGATGGCAGTCGTGTGTATATTGATGTTGTTGAAGATGGAGAAAATATCATTACAACAATCAAGAATACTTCTAAGAATCAGTTGAATATTTCTGAAGATGAATTGATGCAGAGATTTGTTAGAGGAGATAGTTCTAGACATACAGAAGGATCTGGACTGGGATTGAATATTGCGAAATCTTTGATGGATTTGATGCAAGGTTCCTTTGAGATTCAGATTGATGGAGATTTGTTTAAATCTATTATCACTGTAAAGAAACATGAGTAAATATAAATGGATTCCCGTGCTGCTTGGCAGTCTGATACCAATTCTAGCAGCACTTGTTATGGAAGAAATCATGCATTGATGGAAGTGATTGCTTTTTGGGCAATCATTTCTTTTTGTGGTAGGATGGTTCATATGAAAATACAAAGAATTGATACCTATGATGATCCGAGATTTACCCAAGAGGCGCTATATCAACATGGCTGTTATCTTGTAGATGGTGAACCATATGAAGTTGTAATTGTTTCTAAGAATGAAGCTGTGATTTGTGGAAAAGATTGGAGTGTATATTGTGATGTGATTGATTACTTCCGTTTACATGCACCACACATTACATGTTTTTACGATGTAAAGCATACAATTGTAAAAGAGTATGTTGCGCAGAAACTCTTTCGTATTTCACTTTCTATGATCCAACCATCTCAGTTTTATGTAGATCAGGATAAACTTGATGCAGTTTCTCATTTTATCCAGCAGGAAGAGGATGTCATTGTTCAGCTTGGTAAATACAAAGACAGATGGATCTCTACCGATGGACATACAAGACTGTATGAAGCGTATCGTAAAGGCTTTACATATGTGTATGGAATGGAAGATGAAATCAATGCAGATACAATCTATTTTGTTGAAGAAGCACAAAAAAGAGGGATCTTTGTCCCTCAAGATATGATTGTATTAGACCACCAGCAATATATTGATCAATGGTTTGGCTTCTGCGAAGAATACTTTCATCAATGAATGTCTTTGTAGGATAAGACACCATACATAGATTCACTGTTCTTAACGGAAGCAGTAATTGCTTCTGAGAAGCATCTTGCGGCTAATGTACCAATGACATTGAGATCTGCTTTGACTTTACCGGATGACATTGCATAAATCGTATCTCCATCAAACTCTGTATGGATTGGATTGATGGAACGTGCCATGCCATCATGTGCCATAGAAGCAATTTTTGTGAGTTGTGTTTTATTGAAGGATGCGTTTGTTAATACAATACCGATGGTTGTATTCGTATGGAGCTGTGAGTGCATCTGCATCATATATAATGCTTCTTCACAATTTAAGAACTGCTTTGTGTTGTAGTCGATTGCTCCAGCAATCTGTGTTCCATTTGTATAGTCAAATACATCCCCCATGCTATTGCATGCGACGATTACACCGACCTTAATATCACCTAGCTGATATGCACAAGATCCAACGCCTGTTTTCATCATATGTTCACTGCCATATGCTTTTCCGCATGTTGCACCACATCCAGCGCCAACATTTCCATCTGCGTAGTTGTTATTTTCAGCATTCAGACATACTTGATAGCCAAGGGCTGTATCTGGTCGAATTTGACTTGTATGCATTTCTAAATCGAACAGACAAGACTGGCAGACAATTGGCACAACACCACTGTCTGTTGGAAAACCAATTCCTTTTTCTTCCAGGTATTTTGTGACACCAATGGATGCTTCTAAGCCAAAAGCACTGCCACCGGATAATAATACCGCATTGACACTGTCATTTGCGGCTAATGGATTTAATAATCCACCTTCACGATTGGCAGGACCTCCTCCACGAATATCTACGCCACATGTAGCGCCTTTCTCTCTTGGAAGGATAACAGTGCATCCCGTTGCACCTTCTGTGTATTCTGCGTTTCCAATTTTGAAATCTGTAAGTTCATGAATGGATATTTGTTTTAAAATTGTCATATTGTATCTTCTTTCCTGCTCAATTCATTATAGCATCGAAATAAAATCTTCTTAGATGAAAAAGAATTCTAATAGAAAGACTGTCATACAGCAGGCACACGCAACAACAGGTAATCCTTGATCAAAATATGCAAGTACAATCCCTACGCATAAAGATGCAATGCCTGCAATTTGTGAATTTGTTGCCTGTACCATTGTGGGAAATGTCATGACTGCGAGTGTTACGTATGGAACATAGTATAAGAATGATTTTAGAAATCGATTTGTAATTGGTTTACGAATGAGTGTTAAAGGCAGTACACGAATACAGTAGCTTGTTAAAAATGAAACAAGAATATACATGAAAATGGAATGATTCATAAATCCTCCTGAATTGGTTTTACAATAGAAGCAACGGATGCGATGATGACTGTTAATAGAATGATACGTGTACCACTCGAAAGAGAACGTATGCCTGGTAAAATCGTGCATAGGTAACTGGAAATAAAAGAAGCCAGTACAATGAATAGAATCGTATGATTCTTTTTAGATGGTGGAATGATAATCGCAAGGAACATTCCATATAAGGCTACAGACAGTGCTGAAACGATTATGGATGGTAAAATATTTCCTAATATGATTCCACAGGATGTTCCAATTGCCCATGGGAGTACAGAAGCTGCCATGGCTCCATAGAAATATAATGGATTTAAATAGTCTTTTCTTGAGATTGCCAATGCAAACAATTCATCTGTGATGGTATAACCTATGCATAGTCGGTGGACTGTTTTTGTTTCTGGTGAGAGCTTTTGTGAAAGTGAACAGCTCATTAACATGTAGCGTGCATTTGCGATGAGCGTCATAAGGATCATTTCAAAATATGATCCACTTGCGAGGATGACTTGTGTACCTGCGTATTCACCAGCACTTGCAAGATTGCATAGTGACATGAAGAAGCCATCTATCCAGTTTAATCCTGCATTTTTCATCGCAATGCCTAATGCAAAAGAGACTGCGAAATATCCTAGTCCAATAGGAATACCATCTTTGAAACCTTGTGTAAATTCTTTCTTGTTCATGAAAATAATAATATAGCATTCTTTTCATAAGTAAAATGAATCATTATAATAAATGCATAAGGAAAACTGATATATGAGTTCTAGATATAAGATTTTTATGAAAGTATTGGAATGCAGGAGTTTCTCGATTGCTTCTAAAGAAATTGGCTATTCGCAATCTGCGGTATCACAGGCAATGAAGTCTTTAGAAGAGGAATTGCAGACAACACTTTTTAAAAGAAATCGTGAAGGGATTCAATTGACAAAAGATGGTGAAGATTATCTTCCTTATATTCGTTCGATTTCTCAAGCGGAAGATTTGTTGTATAAGAAAATGTGTGAAAAGAATGGGCTGGAAGATGAAGTGATACGTATTGGAACATTTACAAGTGTTTCTAGAAATCTTCTGCCTGAATTATTGAGTGATTTTCATGCACTGTATCCAGGAATTCATTATGAATTACGACAAGGAGAATATGATAATATTCATGAGTGGATCAGGAATGGTGAAGTTGATTTTGCTTTTATCAATCCAAAGGATTTTGATGATATTGAGATTGATGTGATCTATCATGATTATATGCTTGCGGTACTTCCTGTGGGGCATCGTTTATGCAGAAAAGAATCTGTGCATTTAAAAGATTTGTGTGATGGTCCTTTTATCTTGCTGGATGAAGGCAAGAACAGTGTTCCCTTAGATGCTTTTCATCAATATGATCTGCAGCCATCCATTGCATATAAAGTGTATGATGATTATTCTATTTTAGCGATGGTAAAGCAAAACATGGGAATCAGTATGATGTATGGTCTTGTATTGCGTGATTTTGAAAACAATGTTGTGATCAAGCCAATACAAGAAAATGTTGAGAGAACGATCGCATTAGCTTGCTTGAAGAAGGAATATCTTTCCAAAGCAAGCAAACAGTTATATGAATATATACAGAAGAACGTGACAAAGATATTAGAAGATGGATTATTGAAACATGAGAAATAGAAGAATGGAGAAATTTTTAGATCTGTGTATTGTGCTGTGTGGTATCGCTACACTTGTATTTTATAGTGGGGCAGTGGAATCTAAATTTTATGTGGAAAGATTTGCAGCAATTTATGCGATTGATATGTGTCTTGCGACTGTGTACTATCTTCTGGAGTTTATCTATATTCGTAAAAGAAGTCATGGCATATTCTTTTCTTTACTGAAATATATTGTGTTAACGCTAATGACATTCTGTACGATCTTCAGCTGGGTATTTATGCAGCCATTCTATCGGAATGCTTCTGAGAATTTACAATATGCGTATCTTGGAATGCATTGTGTGATGCCGATTTTAATGGTACTGGAATACCTGTTGGGTGAAAAGGGTCATTTTAACAAGAAATTTATCATCACAAACATGGCATTGTTGATCATTTATGGTGGTGTTGTACTATTGTGTGGACAATACGCACATACTGGATATCCATACGCATTTTTAGATCCAGAACAATTAGGATATTCAATTGTGCTGAAAGAATGTGCTTTAATTTGTGTTGTGTATTATTTTTACAGTAAATTGATTTTAATGTTTGATCATAGATTTAAAAAAAGAAAGAGAAAGACGATATGATAAAACCAATTGTTTCAGGAACAGCGATTTTTACAAAAGCAGCTACCGCAACAAAGGAAGATTTACCCATTGCGTATGACTTGTTAGATACATTAAAAGCAAACCAGGCAAGATGCGTTGGAATGGCAGCCAATATGATTGGCTGTAATAAAGCAATCATCGTGGTTGGACTTGGCCCAGTGATGTTTGCGATGATGAATCCTGTCATTACAAAAAGAAGTGGAAAATATGAAACGGAAGAAGGATGTCTGTCTTTAACTGGTGTTAGAAAATGTATAAGATATCAACAGATTGAAGTAGAGTATCAAGATTTGAATATGAAAAAATGTCATCGCAAATTTGAAGGCTATATTGCGCAGATCATTCAACATGAAATTGATCATTGTCATGGCATTGTCATTTAAAGACCTGTGTGGTCTTTTTTTTGTGGAATTACAGAAAATGTATTTGTAAAGGAAAAAATGCTATAATTTAATCGCGTTTTTTACGTAAATGGTTTTAATGTACAAAAAAGGAAATTATGAATAGAGATATTAGAAGAATTACAGATGGAGCAATGATGGCAGCAATCATTGGTGTCATGCTTTTTATTGATCGACAGACAGCAGGCATGATATCTGGCGGGTTTGTGTGGATTTTGCCAATTCCAATGGTTTTCTATAGTGCAAAATATGGAATGAAAAACAGCTGGATGTTATTCATTGCGGTATTGTTGTTAACGTTTGTTCTAGGAACACCTCAGACATGGTTCTATATGGTGAGTGAAATGCTAATTGGTATTCTATATGGAAGTGGCATTTATAATAAAACTTCAACGAGAAAACTGGTGATTCGTACGATTCTGCTTGCGGTAGTTGCGGATGTGCTTTCTATGCTTGTGTTTGCTTCGTTTTTTGGATATGACATTGCAGCTGAAGTCGTTGGATATCAAAAAATCGTTACCAAGGCACTGGGGCAGGCAAAGCAAACCTTGCCATCAAATATTGATTTAACAGGACTGATTCGAAATGCACTTGTTGTATCTGTTGTTGTGGGCGGGGTATTGAATGGCCTGGTTACACATTTACTGAGTCGTCTGATGTTAAAGAGACTGCGTATCTATACGGCAGATGTTTCTCCAATTTCTTCCTATTACCCACCTAAATGGAGTGGCTATATTGGAATCTTAGGACTCGTGATGTTTTATTATTCTTCCTACAACGCGTTTGAAAATACATTGATGCAGTCGTTTCTACAAGGATTTGGAATGATTGGGGTTATGTATCTGGCTGCATTTGGTGTGATTGCGGCAATGATTTATACAAAGATGCGTTTTCATGTAAAAGGTTTTACGGCAATTGTAATTGTTATCTTTGCGATGATGATGCCTGTTGCTTTTGCATTATTTGGATATTTCTATATTACGACAGATCTACATGATAGATTGATACAAGGAGTTGATTCTCATGCATACAAAGATCACGAAAACTAAAAAGATCGTTTACTCATTGCTTGTAATACAGGCATGTGCTTTGATTGTGCTTTCTTTTCTGTCAAAGAAAGTTTCTATTCCGGCAATTCTCATTTTAATGATTGAAACAATTTTAGCGATTTATGTTATTTCTGATTTCGAAGAGGCTTATGAAGAACAGTCAAACGGCGTTAGAAACGTATTGGGTTCTACTGCTGAAGAAGCTTTCTTGACTGGTGGAGTTGGACTTGTCATGTATGATGATGACTATATCGTTACATGGATGAGTGAATTATTTAAGGAAAGAAAGATTGATCATGTTGGAGATCGTGTTTTAGGATGGATTCCTGAAGCTGATGATCTGATTGCGGGAAAAGCAGATGAAGTTTCTGTTACTTTAGATGAAAAAACATACAGTATTACACGTAAAGAAGATGCACAGGTATTGATCTTTACAGATATTACTAAAGAAGTTGTTCTGCAGAAGAAATTTGATGATCAGCTGTTTGTTTTAGGTCTTGCTTCTTTTGATAACTATGATGAAAGTGTTCAGTATGAAGATGAAGCGGATGCAACGAATATTTCCGCAAGTGTAAGAGCTCCGCTTGTTGAGTATTGTCATACACATCATGTGTTGATGAAGCGATTGAATAACTCCAAGTATTTATTGATTCTGAATGAAAAAGCATATCAATCCATGGTAGATGATCATTTTTCTGTTCTTTCTAAAATCAGAAGAGTATCTATAAAGATGGATGTATCCATTACATTATCTATGGCATTTGCCTATGGTTCTACAGAATATGATGTGTTAGATGAAATGACTGCGAATCTGATGGATCTTGCACAGACAAGAGGTGGTGATCAGGTTGCGGTACAGTGTGTTGGCAATGATATTAAATTCTATGGCGGTTCTTCTGAAGCAAATGAAAAAAGAAGCCGTGTTAGAGTTAGAGTGTTATCTCACGCATTGAGAGATCTGATATTAAAGAGCAGTAATGTAATTATCTGTGGTCATAAGATGGCAGACTTTGACTGTATTGCTTCTGCCATGGGATTGAGTCGCGTGGCCTCTACGTTTGGTAAACCAGTATCCATTATTGCGAAAACTGGCGGAATTGAGGAAAAACTGGCAGCTGCATTAAAAATAAATGAACAGGAATTGAGCCAGGAATTTAATTTCATTACGGATAATGAAGCAGTAAATCAACTGCAGGAAAAGACACTTGTGATTATGTGTGACCATCATAATATCAAGCAGTCAAATGGTGCAAAAGTACTTGAAAATGCAAAGAAGATTGTGATTATTGACCATCATAGACGTGCAACGGAAATTGGAATTAAACCAACACTTGTGTATATTGAAGCAGGTGCTTCCAGTGCATGTGAACTTGTATGTGAAATGATTCCATATATTTCTAATAAAGTTGATATTTCTGATATGGTTGCGACATTTATGTTGACAGGTATGGTTGTAGATACGCAAAGATGGAGAGTGAGAACTGGTGCTAGAACATATGAAGCTGCAGCTAGATTGAAAGATATGGGTGCAGATATTTCTAAATCAAATGCGTGGCTGAAAGATACATTTGAAGAGTTCTCAATTAAAACAGAAGTTGCAACAAATGCAGAGAGATATGATCATGGCGTTGTTATCGCAAAAGTTGAAAATAGAGTTTTATCTCGTTCTTTGATGAGCCAGGTAGCGGATTCCTTATTAGATCTGCAAGGTGTCAGAGCAGCATTTGTTATCGCAAACTGTGGTGAAAATGAAGCTGGTATCAGTGCGAGAAGTGATGGAACGATCAATGTACAGATGATCATGGAAAAGATGGGTGGCGGTGGTCATATGAGTGCTGCAGCCATGCAGAAGACAAGAGGTAAGGTAGCTGATTTGAAGAATGATCTTCTAGAAGCTACGATTGAGTATTTCAAGGAGGATAGTGAAGATGAAAGTAATTCTTAAGCAAGACATTAAAAAAGTTGGTAAAAAGGGAGATATCGTTGATGTTTCTGATGGATATGGTCGTAACTATTTGATTGCGAGAGGCTTAGCTGTTGCGGAAACAAAGAAGTCTCTGGAAATCTTAGGTGAACAGAAAGCTGAAGAAGCTAGACTGGAAGCACAGCGTGTTGAAGAAGCAAAACAGCTTGCTCAAAAGATGGAAAAAATGATGCTTACATTTACTGTAAAAGCTGGTGAATCTGGCAGAGTATTTGGTTCCGTTTCTACAAAGCAAATCACAGAATCATTAGCGAAACAGGGAATTCGTATTGATAAGAGAAAGATTCTGGATACAAACCCAATCCAGACATTAGGTATTACAAATGTTAGAATTGAACTTCATAAAAATGTTGTGGGAACAATTCGTGTAAAGCTTGTCGGGAGTGAAAAGTAATGCCTAGGCAGTTACCTTCTGCACCAGAAGCGGAGGCTAGTCTTTTAGGTACAATGCTTGTATATCCTGCTTCTACGCGTATTGCAATGGAAGAAGGACTGAGTGAAGATGATTTCTTTGTGGAAGCAAATCGTAAGATTTTTCGTGTTGCTTCTGATCTTTACAATAGTGGTCAGCAGATTGATTTGACAACTGTTTATACAAGACTGAATGATTTGAATCTTTTAAATGAGACAGGTGGCATTGAGTATCTGACAAAGCTTTCTGATGCTTCTGTAACTTCGTATAATACAAAAAGCTATGTGGAATTGATTCGTGATAAAGCAATTGCACGTAAAATGATTGAGACTGCAGAAAAGATTGCGGAAGATGGTTTTGAAAATTCCAGTGATATTGATGCGTATTTAGATGATGCGGAAAAATCAGTACTGGATATTTCTAGAAACCGTAAAACTGCGGAATTTAGAACACCACAGGATGTTATGCGTGCAGTTATGGAACGTGTACAGATGATGAGTGAAAATAAATCTGATATCACGGGCTATAAAACTGGATTTGTGGCATTGGATCATCGTCTGCATGGTTTTCAGAAAGGTGATCTTGTCATTTTAGCTGCGCGTCCTGCGATGGGTAAAACTGCGGTTGCGTTAAATCTGGCGATGAATGTTGCGACGTACAACCAGCCAGGTGCCGTTGCAATTTTCTCCCTGGAAATGCCTGCGGAACAGCTTGGTATGCGTTTGCTGAGCGCAAGAAGTCATGTTCCTGGTGATAATATTAAAACAGGCAGATTATCGAATGATGAATGGAATGCGGTCAATGAAGCTGCAGCTGATCTTGGAAAGCTGCCTGTTTATATTGATGATACTTCTATGATCAAGATACCTGAGATTTTTTCTAAGTGCAGAAGATTACAGGCAGAACATGGATTGAATCTTGTTTTGATTGACTATATTCAGCTGATTACAGGTTCTGGTAAACGTGGAGATAACCGTCAGCAGGAAGTTTCTGATATTTCTAGAAGCTTAAAAGCACTTGCACGTGAGTTGAGTGTTCCTGTGATTGCGTTGTCTCAGTTATCTCGTACGGTTGAACAGCGTGAAGATAAGCATCCAATGTTGTCTGACTTGCGTGAATCTGGTGCGATTGAACAGGATGCCGATATTGTTTTGATGTTGTATCGTGAAGCTTATTATAAAGATGAAGCGAAAGAGGCAGCACAGGAATCTGGCAGTGAAAAACTGGAAATCAATATTGCGAAGCACAGAAATGGTTCTACAGGCAGAGTCATTGTTGCTTTTGAAGGTGCAACAAATGCACTTTATAATATTCAGAATGATAATGATTTTATTCCAAATGAATAAGGAGGCAAATGTATGAAAAAGTTTATGACATTATTGATATGTACATTGATTAGTATTGTAATTGTTGTCGTAATGCCAATGCTTTTTCATACGTTTTCTTTTGTGCGTGTTGAAAGTGAATCTACAAATCACGTAGGTATGTTTCAACAGACAGTTGTGTCTGTAAATGCGAAGGAACAGACAATTCATAAGCTCTACTACAAGGATGAGCTTATTGGTATCTTTTCTAATCAGGAAGCTTTAGATCGTCATTTAAAGCAAGTCTATCATGATAAATATGAAGCAGACTTCCCAGATACAAAAGCACATATTGGCAGAGACTGTTATATTGTTGATGAAAAATCATACTATACGTATTCTGATGTATCTGATGAAATTTTGAACTATCTTGATGAAAATGAATTGTATACATTGCAGTGTACTGCAATCAATATTTCTGAAGATGGTAAAGTGAAAGCAAGGTTTTATGTGAGTGATCCAAAATTGTATGAAGATGCGATGAATGCGTATCTTTCATTGTTTGTTGATCCTTCTTCCATTGCATCTTTAACAGAAAATGCAAATACGCAGACAACCTTGACAAGTTATGGCTCCAAAGATGTTGGCCTGTCTATTTCTCAACAGATTACCCAGGAAAAGACATATGCTCCTCCTTCTGAAATCCGTACAACAGAAAAATCTGTACTTGAGTATATTGAGTATGGAAATAATACAGAAAAGCAATATTATACAGTGCAGGCATATGATACGGTTGCCGGTGTTGGGGCGAAAAACTATGGTTTAAGTGCAACACAGGTTATGAATATTAATCGTGATAAGATTTCTTCCACAGATCAGATGTTAAAAGAAGGGGATCAGTTATGTATTACATATTTTGAATCTCCAATTGATGTGGTTGTGTATAAAAAAACATTGCGTCAGGAAACGGTTTATTTTGAAACAACTTATATTCAAGATGAAAATCTTGTAAAAGGAGAAGCTGAAGTGCGTACTGCAGGTGAGAATGGATCTAGAAACGCATTGTATACAGAAAAATGGATCAATGGTGTTTTGACGAGTGGTACGCTGGATTCTTCATATGAAACAAAACAGGCAAGCAATGAAGTGGTTGCTTTGGGTACAAAAAATGAACCTGGTGTTGGTACAGGATCTTTTAGATATCCTGTGGAAAATGTTGGTATCTCTTGTGAATGGGGCTGCTACTATGGTCATAGAGGAACAGACTTTATTGACCAGTATAATTCCTGGGGTGATGTATATGCCGCAGATAATGGTGTCATTGAAGAAGTTGGATATAACGGAATTTCTGGCAACTATGTTGTGATTAATCATAACAATGGCTATGAGACATATTATGGTCATATGAATGTTCCTTGTGATCTTCCTGAAGGAACTGTTGTATCCAAGGGTGATGTGATTGGTCACATTGGTATGACTGGTTTAGCGACTGGTCCACATGTGCATATGTATTTTAAAGTCGATGGTGAAAGACATAATGCATGTGAATTCTATGATTGTGAAAGTGTACCGCATGTATGATGAATTTTGCGTTGTTAGCGAGTGGATCAAAAGGAAATAGCTTTTTGATTGAAGATGAAGGAACAAAAGTGTTGATTGACTGTGGATCAACAAAGAAATATTTAATGAATGCTTTGCATGCCTGTGATACAAATGTTGAAGATCTAGATGCTTTACTAATCACACATGATCATGCAGATCATGTATCACAGATCAAACATTTTAAAGACATTGATATTTATTCTCCGGTAGAAATCAATGATGTTGATACATTTCGTGTACGTGCCCTGCAGAAGTTTACAATTAACAATCTTGTATTTACACCTCTTGCATTGAGCCATGATGCATTGAATACAATGGGGTATATTGTTGAAGATGGGATTGAAAAGCTTGTGTATGTCACAGATACAGGATATGTCAATCAAAAGTATTATCCAATGATGAAGGGAGCAGATTATATTGTTCTTGAAAGTAATCATGATGTGGATATTCTGATGCATACTTCTAGACCTCAATTTTTAAAGCAGAGAATCTATGGGGATGATGGTCATTTGAATAATATGGACTGCGCACAAGTTTTAAATTCTATTACAGATGAAAATACGAAAATGATTATTCTTGCACATATTTCACAAGAAGCAAATACAAGACAGCTTGCATTAGATACGAGTTGTGATGTGCTTCTGCATCAGCATACAGGCTCTTTTAACAATGAACTTGTTGTGTGTGCAGCTGGACAATTTGAAATGATCATAAAAGGAGATAAACATGAAAAAACTGATACTGGGACTGTTAAGCGGTTTATTGGTATGGAATCTACTGTTGACGTATCAATTGAACAGACTGTCTAATGCGGATAGTGAGGGAAATGTTGTTGTGCATAATAAAGTGGATACCAATGATATTTCTTCTGTTGTGAGTCAAGTAAGAACAAATGTTGTAAGTATTGCATCTGCAGATGATATATATTCTGGTGTCATTATTGAAAAAGAAGAAGGCAGCTTATATATCGTCAGTGTTTCTGAAGCTGTAAGTGATCAAATCACTGTAACGTTTGATTCTGGGGCAAAAAAGAACGCAACAGTTGTAGGATATGATGAAGATACAGATGTGTGTGTTTTGAAATGTGACGTTGATTTTGAAGTGAGTGGCTTTCATTTGACGAATGATTCTATCGTTAAAGCTGGCTGTAATGTCATTGGTGTTGGTGGAAGAAACAACGTGACAAATAATATTTCTATTAATTCTGGAGTATGCAGCGAGGAAGGTTCGTATCGTATGCATGCGAATAGTGTGTATCTAGCTGAAATATATGAAATGGATATGAATGTCAATGAAAAACAATATGGTGGAGCACTTGTGGATATCAGTGGAAATCTTGTTGGTATGCTGATTCATCATCCAAATGAATATTCTTCACATATGTCATATGCTTTATCACAGGAAGAATTGAAGAAAGTGTATCGTGAAATCAGAAAAGACGGAAAAGTAACACGTGGATCCTTGGATATCTGTGTGCGTGCCATCAAAGATATGGAATCTTATGAGAAGAATGAGAATGGTTTTGATCTTGATACAATGAATGGATTGTTTGTCAGCGATGTGAATAGTAATTCTTGCTGCTATGGAATTTTAATGTATGGTGATCAGATTTTGAAAGTGAATGATCAGCAGGTGGATTCTTTAAAAGATCTTAGAAATGTTATGTATTCTTTGAAATCAAATGATGAAGTGGAAATTACGTATGTAAGAGATGGTACGACTTCTACAAGCGGGGTAACTTTGAAATGATTCGATTGATTGCGTGTGGAAAAGTAAAAGAAAAGTGGATGCGTGACGGGATTGAAGAATATGCAAAGCGAATCCAGCCATATGAAAAGTTAGAAATTGTTGAAGTGAAAGATGAAAAAACATTAGATAATAATTCTGAAGCTGAAAATACAAGAGTGAAAAATATTGAAGGTGATCGTCTTTTAAAGTGTATCAAAGAAGATGATTATGTGATATTGTTAGACTTACATGGAAAAGAAATAGATTCATGTGCATTGAGTGAATACATTGAAAAGATCCATACAGGTGGAAAAAGCAAGATTGATTTTGTGATTGGTGGATCACTTGGTGTGAGTGAAGCATTGATGCAGAGAAGCAATGAAAGATGGAGAATTTCAAAAAATACATTTCCGCATCAATTGTGTCGAATCATTGTTTTGGAACAGATTTATCGTGCTTTTAAAATCATGAATCATGAACCGTATCATAAATAGGAGTTAGGAATATGAATCGTAGTGCTGGGGTGCTGATGCATGTTTCTTCTTTACCATCCAATTATGGCATTGGAACATTTGGAAAAGAAGCATATGCATTTGTTGATTTTTTGAAAGAAGCTGGACAAACGTACTGGCAGATGCTGCCTTTACATCCAACTGGTTTTGGAAATTCTCCTTACCAGGCTTTATCTTCTTTTGCGGGAAATCCATATTTGATTGATTTAGATATGTTGATTGAAGATGGTTTGTTAAGAAAAGAAGAAGTAGAAGATATTGACTGGGGAAAAGATGTTTCCAGAGTTGATTATGGCAAATTGTATGAAAATCGCTTTGCGGTACTGGAAAAAGCAAGCCGTAGATTAGCCAGCCAGAAATCAGAAGATTATTTTACTTTTCTAGAAGAAGAAAAAGAATGGCTGAAAGATTATGCTACGTTTATGGCAATCAAAGAAGATCGTCATGGTCAGCCATGGTCACAATGGCCACAGGAATTAAGAAATCACACAAGTGAAGAAGTGAAAGAAGAAGCTTACCGTTTAAGGGAACGTGTTGTTTTTTATGAGAGAATCCAATATCTTTTTTCAAAGCAGATCAAGGTATTGAAAAAATATGCAAATGAGAATGGTATCAAGATTATTGGAGATCTTCCATTTTATATTGCGAGTGATTCTAGTGATGTTTGGGTATCGAGTGAGCAGTTTTTGTTGGATGAAGCAACCCATACAATTCAATATGTCAGTGGTATGCCAGTAGATGGAGCTAATCCAAATGGTCAGAAGTGGGGGAATCCATTATTTGACTGGAATAGAATGGAACAGGAGCAGTATCAATGGTGGATCAAACGTGCAAAACATGCATTACAGTGGTGTGATGTTTTGCGAATTGATCATTTTCAGGGGTATTTATCTTACTACGCAATAGAAATTGATGGAGAAGCAAAAGATGGTCATTGGTGTGAAGGACCGGGCTTGAAACCATTCCACTATCTTGAAGAAGAAGTGAAAGATGTCGAAATGATTGTTGAAGATCTTGGCTATCTATCTGATGAATTTAAACAAATGATTAAAGACAGTGGATATCCTGGCATGCGTATTCTGGAATATGCATTTGATCCAAACGATACATATTCTTTGTACATGCCTTTCCAGCATGAAAAAAACAGTGTTGTCTACATTGGAACACATGATAATGAAACGTTGAAACAGTGGATCAAAGACAAGAATCAAAGTGAATGTGTGAAACGTGCATGTGCGTATCTTGGATGTGATAAGGCTGGATTACAGGATGCAATGCTTCGCTGTCTGTATGGTTCTAGAAGTGATATTGCAATCGTGCAGATGCAGGATCTGCTGGGCAGTGATACACGTATGAATGATCCTGTAAATTACCAGGAAGCATGGTGCTATCGATGCGAAAAAGGCAGCTACAATCGTGCTTTAGCAAAGAAAATCAAGCAGATGATGCTTGTGTATGCTAGAAACAATTGGAATGTATCTCAATGAAATAATTATTGAATATTGTGAAAGTTAACCTGTAAACGCTTGTAAGTGAGAAATTGTTGTATTAAAATAAACCTAGTAAATGAATCAGGAGGAATTTTGAATGAAACAGATTTCAGTTACAGTGATTGACCCTGTTGGATTACATGCTCGTCCAGCTACAGTAGCAGTTAATGCAGCTAGCAAGTTCAAGTGTGAAGTTAAGGTTGCTTATAAGGGCCGTACAGTAAATATGAAGTCCATCATGGGCGTTATGTCATTAGGTATCCCTACACAGTCAGAAATTACAGTTTCTTGTGAAGGTGAAGACGAAGACGTAGCTGTCAAGACAATCGAAGATGTACTTCGTGCTCAAAAGGTAATTGCTTAATTAATTGAGTATGAAAAGGGAGTAGCGTCTTGGCTGCTCCCTTTTTTCACAACTGCATGGTTGCAGCTCCATTATAAAAAGCTGATATTATTTTTATAATTATAGAAAACGCTTACAGAAAGGTGGAAATAGATGACATACTTAGATGAATATAAAAGATGGAAAGAAACTGATCTTTTAGACATTGACTTAAACACAGAACTAGACGCAATTGCCTGTGATGATGCAATCAAAGAAAGATTCGCAGTGAGCTTACAATTTGGTACTGCTGGGTTAAGAGGCACATTAGGTGCTGGTACAAACCGTATGAATATCTGGGTCGTTAGACAGGCAACACAAGGTGTTGCTGAGTGGGTGAAGACACAAGGTGGAACACAAACCGTAGCTATTTCTTATGATTCAAGATTGAAGGGCTGGAATTTTGCGCGTGAAGCTGCTGGGGTACTTGCAGCGAATGGTATCAATGTTCGTATCTATGATGAATTAATGCCAGTTCCTGCACTATCTTTCGCTACAAGATATTACAAGTGTAATGCAGGTATCATGGTAACTGCTTCTCATAATCCGGCAAAATATAATGGATATAAGGCGTATGGACCAGATGGATGCCAGATGACAGATGATGCTGTTGCGGTTGTATATGATTCTATTCAGAAGACAGATGTATTGATTGGTGCAAAGTATATGCCATTCAGTGAAGGTGTTGAAAAGGGTCTGATCAAGTTTGTTGGTGAAGATTGCAAGAATGGTTTATATGAAGCAATTGAAGCAAGACAGGTACGTCCAGGTCTTTGCAAGAGTGCTGGACTAAAACTTGTATATTCTCCATTGAATGGTACTGGTCTAGTTCCAGTAACACATGTATTAAAAGACATGGGTATTACAGATATTACAATTGTTCCTGAACAGGAATATCCAAATGGCTACTTCACAACATGTTCTTATCCAAACCCTGAAATCTATGCGGCAATGGAAAAGGGCGTAGAACTTGCAAAGGAAGTTGGTGCAGATCTTATGCTTGCAACTGACCCGGATGCTGACCGTGTTGGTATTGCGATGAAGTGTCCAGATGGAAGCTATGAACTTGTTTCTGGTAATGAAATGGGTGTTCTATTACTTGACTATATCTGTGCTGGTAGAATTGAAAAGGGAACTATGCCAGAAAATGCTGTCGCTGTTGAATCTATTGTTTCTACACCTCTTGCAGAAAAAGTTGCTGAGCATTATGGTGTTGAATTAAGACATACATTAACTGGATTTAAGTGGATTGGTGATCAGATTGCTAAGCTTGAAGAAGCTGGTGAAGTGGATCGTTTCATCTTTGGATTTGAAGAATCTTATGGGTATTTAGCTGGACCATATGTGAGAGACAAAGATGCTATCATTGGTTCCATGCTGATTTGTGAAATGGCAGCATACTATAGAAGTATTGGTTCTTCCATCAAGCAGAGACTGGAAGAAATCTATGCACAGTATGGCCGTTACCTGAATCTTGTAGATGCATATGAATTCCCAGGCTTATCTGGAATGGATAAGATGGCTGGAATCATGAAGGGATTAAGAGAAAATGTTCCTGGTGAATTTGCTGGAAAGAAAGTTACAAAGGTGACTGACTATCTTGATACTGCTTCTACTGGTTTACCTAAATCTAACGTATTGAGATATGACTTGGAAGATGGGTCTGTATTGATTGTTCGACCAAGTGGAACAGAACCAAAGATCAAGACATATTTCACAACAAGCGGTGCAACTTTAGAAGAAGCACAGGCAAAGAAAGATGCTTTAACAGAAGCAATCAAGCCTATTCTTGCTTAATATACAAACCTGGTATTTTGCCAGGTTTTTTTGTTGGCTGGAATGTAATAGAATGTTGTTAGAAATGAGAGACTGATTTTATGAAAAAGATAAGTATTACATTCAATGCACCAATGACATTGGGATTTGTGCTGCTTTGTTTTTCTGCAACGCTTTTAGGTGTTTTATCTAGTGGAAAGATCACAGAAGTGTTTTTCATGACATACCATTCTTCATTGGCTAATTTCATGACATATGTCAGATTTTTTACACATGTATTAGGACATGAAGGATGGGAGCATTTTATTGGCAATGCCTCGTATTTATTATTGCTGGGGCCAATGCTGGAAGAAAAGTATGGTTCAAAAACATTGTTAGAAGTCATTGGCATAACTGCCTTGGCAACAGGACTGATTAACTATGTATTCTTCTGGGATATTGCTCTTTGTGGTGCAAGTGGAGTTGTATTTGCGTTTATTGTGCTTTCTTCTTTTACAGAATTTAAACAAGGAGAGATACCTTTAACATTTATATTGATCATGTTTTTCTTTGTTGGAGAACAGGTGTATGAGGCTTTTGCGGTGAATGATAATATTTCTAATATGGCACACATTGTTGGTGGAATTGTTGGTGCAGTTGTTGGTTATACATTAAACCGCAAGAAATTTTAAAATGACCTTTAGTCAATCTTGCAAACATGATAAAATATGAATACTTGTGAAAGGGGTATCATGAATAAGAATAAGATCATTGAAACCTTCCATGAAGGTCATTGTATTGAAGCATATCGATTGTTTGGCGCACACATTGGAAAAGAAAATAATCAATCCGGGGTTCGCTTTACGGTATATGCGCCACATGCAAGAAGAGTATATGTTATCGGTAATTTTACAGAATGGGATGAACATCCAGTAGAAATGCAAAGAACAGATGCATTTGGAATCTGGAGTGTTTTTATCAATCATGTTTTTGAGTGGGATTGTTACAAATATAAAATTGAAACAGGAAAAGGAGATATCCTGTATAAAGCGGATCCATATGCATTCTATTCAGAAACAAGACCAAATAATGCATCAAAGATTTATGACTTCAATGACATCCAATGGAGTGATGATAAATGGATGCAGTCTAGAAACAAAAATTTTAATCAGCCAGTCAATATTTATGAAGTATATGCTGGAGGATGGAAAAAACATGGCGAATATCCATATACATATCTAGATTTAGAAAAGGAATTGATTCCTTATGTCAAAGAAAAGGGATTTACACATATTGAAATGATGCCTTTGTGTGAATATCCATTTGATGGATCGTGGGGATATCAGGCAAGTGGATACTATTCTTTGACGAGTCGGTATGGTAATCCAACAGAGTTTGCTTCTTTTGTGAATGCTTGTCATAGAGAAGGAATTGGCTTAATTATTGATATGGTTCCTGTGCATTTTGTCAAAGATGCATTTGGATTGATTGCATTTGATGGTGAGCCATTGTATGAATATGCGGATGTTGAAAATAGAGAATCTCAATGGGGAACAATGAATTTTAATCTTTGGAATGAAGAGGTACGTTCTTTTTTGATGAGTTCTGCATGTTTCTGGTGTGATGTATATCATATTGATGGAATTCGTGTGGATGCGGTGAGCAATCTGATTTACTGGGGCGGAAATAGTAATCGTGGTGTGAATCAAGGCAGTGTTGATTTTGTAAAAAGAATGAATTACTACTTGAACCGTGAATATCCTGGTGTGATGCTCATTGCGGAAGATAGTTCGGATTTTGCAAAAGTCACAGCTTCAACATTGGATGGGGGCTTAGGATTTGACTATAAATGGGATCTTGGATGGATGAATGATACATTGAAATATTATTCTACAGATCCTTTGTATCGTGTATATGATCATCATCTGTTGACGTTTTCTATGCATTATTTTTACTCTGAGAAATTTATTCTTCCATTCTCTCATGATGAAAATGTACATGGCAAAAAAACAATCATTGATCGTATGTGGGGAGATTACGAAACAAAGTTTTCTCAGGCAAGAAATCTGTATGCGTATATGTATGCACATCCTGGCAAAAAATTGAATTTTATTGGAAATGAAATTGCTTCGTTTAGAGAATTTGATGAAAAGAAAGAAATTGACTGGTTCTTGCTGGAGTATCCAAAACATAGGGCGTTTGCAAAATTCTTTTCAGATCTGAATCATATTTATTTGAAATATCCAGCATTGTATCAATATGACTATACATGTGGAAAAGGTTTTCAGTGGATCGATGCAGATAATGCGAAGCAGTCTGTATTTACATTTGTACGTGAAGATGATTCACAATATATTGTCTGCATCATGAACTGCAAGCCAGAATCGTATCCGCAATATGATGTTAAAGTACCACAAAATGGTGTATATAAAGAAATTTTAAATACAGAAGATGCGTTGTATGGGGGCTGTAATATGTGTAATAAAAAACCTCTGCATTCCATAACTGATGGAAAACAGGGTGTATTTTCTTCGCATATTACGATACAATTAGCACCGTGGGCTACAATTTATTTTGTATGTAACAAAAAGGGAGATAAGAAAAAACATGTTTAAAAGTAAAGAAGAATTCAAAGAGCAGTACATAAGACGTCTTGTTGAAAGCTTTGGATGTGCCGTAGAGGATACACATCCAACAGAAAAATACATGGTCTTAGGCAAGATGGTTAGAGACTATGCAAATGTTAACTGGAAAGATACAAAAGCTGCAATCAAGCATACACAGGCAAAACAGATATATTATTTTTCTATTGAATTTTTGTTAGGCAAGATGCTGACAAATAACCTGAAGAATCTTGGTATCTATGACATGGTCGTAGATGGACTTAAAGAATTAGGTATTGATTATAATGAACTTGCATCATTGGAATTGGATCCAGGTCTTGGAAATGGTGGTTTAGGCAGACTTGCTGCATGTTTCATGGATTCAGGTGCATCTTTAAACCTTCCATTGAATGGTAACTGCATTCGTTATCGTTCTGGTTTGTTTGAACAGCAGATCAATGAAGCTGGTGAACAGGTGGAATTGCCTGACTACTGGATGCGTTATGGAAATCCATGGGAAATCCGTAAACCTAAGCATGCGGTAGAAGTCGAATTCTATGGTCATATTGATTCCTGGTATGATGAAGATGGAACAATGCATTTTGAGCACCGTGATTCTACAAAGGTTATGGCAGTTCCATATGATATGGCACTCATTGGTGCAAATACAATTTTTACAAATACATTAAGACTTTGGTCTGCTGAACCAGCAAGCAAACCTATGTATATGTCTGAAAGAGATTATCTGTCTCTTGTTGATGATATTTGTTTAAAACTATATCCTGATGATTCTACTGAAGAAGGAAAGTATCTTAGATTGATGCAGGAATACTTCTTTGTATGTGCAGGTATTCATTCTGTTGTGGAATCTCATTTGAAACAGTATTCTTCATTGAAAAATTTAGGTGAAAAGATTGCAATTCAGATGAATGATACACATCCTGTATTAGTGATTCCTGAATTAATGAGAGTATTGATGGATGAATATCATTTCTCATGGGATGAAGCAAGTGCAATTGTAAAGGAAACCTGTGCATATACAAACCATACAGTTATGTCTGAAGCATTGGAAAAATGGCCAATGGATTATATTCGTAACCTGCTTCCACGTATTGCCATGATCATTGAAGAAATTGATCGTCGTTTTACACAGTATGTCTGGGAACATTGTAATGGTGATCAGGGAATGGTTGAAAGAGTACGTGTGATTCAGAATAACACAGTACATATGGCAAATCTTGCTATTGTTGGCTCTCATTCTATCAATGGTGTTGCCAAGATCCATTCCGAAATCCTGAAAGATGATTTATTCAGAGACTTCTATCAGTTATTCCCAGAACGTTTCTCTAATAAGACAAATGGTATTACGCCAAGAAGATGGATGCTGTATAACAATCCACAGGAAAAGAAGTTCTTAGATGAATTGATTGGCAAGAAATATGAAGTTGACTTCAAAAAGTTTGAAGATTTAATGAAGTATGTAGATGATCCAGCAACACAGGATGCATTCTTGAAAGTCAAGCAGGAAAGAAAAGAAATTCTTGCGAAGTATATTGAAGAAAAGACAGGTATTGTTGTTGATCCAGCTTCTATCTTTGATTCCCAGGCAAAACGTTTACATGCATACAAGAGACAGCTTCTGAATGTCATGAATATCATTTATCGCTATCAGAGAATCAAGTCTGATCCAAATTACCGTATGCAGCCACATACATACTTATTTGCGGCTAAGGCAGCAGGTGCATATACATTTGCTAAGAAAGTTATCAAACTGATTAACTGTGTTGCAAAGGTTGTGAATAATGATCCAGATGTAAATGGTATGATCAAGGTTGTATTCTTGCCTAACTATTGCGTTACAATGAGTGAAATTCTAGTTCCTGGTACAGATGTATCTGAACAGATTTCTACTGCAGGTAAAGAAGCAAGTGGTACTGGTAACATGAAGTTCATGATGAATGGTGCAATTACACTTGGAACATTAGATGGTGCCAATGTGGAAATTGATGCACTTGTCGGTAGAGATAACGATGTCATTTTTGGTCATACAGTAGAAGAACTTAATGATATGAAGTACAGCTATCGTGCACAGTCATACATTGACGGTGATGAAAGAATCGCAAATGTATTGAGATCTCTTGTTGACTGCACTTGGAGTTCTGATCCAGATGACTTCACATTGATCTTGAATGAAATCAAGAACAAGAATGATGAATTCTTTGTATTGGCAGATTTTGATGCTTATGTGAAAGCACAGGAAAAAATCGAAGAATTATATCAGGATAAACATCAATGGGCTAAGATGTGCTTAGTCAATATTGCGAAGAGCGGATATTTCTCAAGTGATAGAACAATTGGAGAATACGCAGAAGATATCTGGAACGCTGAACCATTGAAATTTTAAAAAAAATATGGCACCATTAATGGTGCCTTTTATTTTGGAAAATCAATAAAAATAGTGGAGGGAACTATGCCAGCAATGCACGCTTATCTGGATGATTTTGGGAAAATCACAATCTGGATGAATAAAAATTTTTATGGTGGAAGAAGCGATTATTTTAGTCTAGTTGAAGGTAGTTCTTCACAGGATCTAGTTGTGGTCAATGCGGAAGAACATGATACAAAAATGAAATATGTTCTAACATGTCCTGCAGATGGAACATTTGGAAAAGACTATAAAATACGTGAATCTCATGGATTGATGGTGCCTTTGCAAATTAGAAATATTGTATCAACAGATGAATTCAACCGTATGTTCTATTATGGTGGAGATGATCTAGGATCTATTTACCACGCGACACATACTGATTTTGCTTTGTGGGCTCCGACAGCTGTATCTGTTACTTTACATATTCATATGAATAAGAAAGTTGATTCTTATCCAATGAAAAGAAGTGACCACGGTGTATGGAGAATGCGCGTGGAAGGGGATCTTTCACATGCTTTGTATTGTTACTTTGTTGAAAGAAATGGATGCGTTGTTAGATCTTTAGATCCATATGCATTGAGCAGTAATGGAAATGGGCAGTATAGTGCTGTTATTAATGAAGAATTATTGAAAAAAGTTCCTTTTGTGAAACCTGAGGGAAAAGTTTGCGGTACAGATGCAATTTTGTATGAAGCAAATGTTAGAGATATGACAAGTTCTTGTCTTACAGGAACAAAAACAAATGGAAAGTATGTTTCTTTATGTGAAGACCATACACAATATGATTGCTTTCCTACAGGCTTGAATTATCTGGCTGGTTTAGGCGTAACGCATATTCAATTGATGCCTGTACATGATTATTGTACGGTGGATGAATTTCACCCAGAAAAGAATTACAACTGGGGATATGATCCAATGCAGTACTTATCATTGGAAGGCAGCTATTCTTTAAATCCAGATGATCCATATTCTCGTATGAAAGAAATGAGAGAACTTGTTTCTACATTTCATAAAAAAGGAATGCGTGTGAACTTGGATGTTGTATTTAATCATACATATGATGTCGATAGCTGCTACTTTAACTGTGTCATGCCATATTACTATTATCGTTATAATGAAGGTGGTTTCTTATCCAATGGATCTTTCTGTGGAAATGATTTTGCTTCTGATAAACCAATGGCAAGAAAATATCTGTTATATGTGATTTCGAAGATGATGGATCTATATGATGTAGATGGCTTTCGGTTTGACTTGATGGGTATTTTGGATGTGGAAACAATGAATGCAATCAAAGAAAAAGGCAAAAAGAAGAAAGCTGATTTCATGTTATATGGTGAAGGGTGGGACCTTCCAACAATGCTTGATTACAAGAAGAAGGCAAGTATCATGAATCAGAATGTCATGCCTGAAATTGCACACTTTAATGATTACTTCAGAGATGTTGTAAAGGGAAAAACAAGTGATGATCAGAAATACAGTAAAGGATATATTACTGGTGATACAGAACATGCTTTTTCTTTCCTTTCCGCAATTACTGGAAATGTGATGGGTGATCCTTTGTTTAAGCGCTTTGAACAGCCAGATCAAACAATCAATAATATCGAAACACATGATAACTCTACAAGCTGGGATAAGATGCATGCATGTTGTAACAATGAAGATCGTCAGACGCGTAAAGAACGTCAGAAAATGATGATCTTGACGACGTTGATTTCTCAGGGAATTCCATTCCTGCATGCTGGATGTGAATTCTGTGGAACAAAGAATGATGATTCTAACTCTTATAATGCACCTGATAGAATTAATCAGATGGATTGGGAAAGAGCGGTGTTCTACTCTGATATTATTGAATATACAAAAAAATGTATTGCATTAAGAAAAGAATATAAACAGTTCCGCTTACATACAACAGAAGAAATCATGGAACATGTCAAAGTGAATGTGAGTGAAGGTGGAATTGTATTCTATGATATTTTTATGAAAGATGAAGAGCATCATATTGATGCTATTCGCTGTATCTTTAATCCATCTTACAATGGAAGAGAATATGATTTTGAGCCAGACTGGAAATGTATTTTTGATGAATATGGACAGGCACATGAAGAACATGGAACACATGTGGAAGTTCCAGCATTATCTATTCGTATATTTGCGAGAATTGTATAGGAAAGAACTCTAAACGAGTTCTTTTCATTTGCTTTGTATGATAGTAAGATATCAATAAGGTTCAGGAGAGAAAAACAATTATGACAAATAAAAAATATGATGTTGTTGCTTTAGGGGAATTATTGATTGATTTTACAGAAAATGGACTCAGTGAACAAGGAAATCCCCTTTTAGAAGCAAATCCAGGTGGAGCACCTTGCAATGTTTTAAGTATGCTTCAGAAACTGGGAGATAAAACAGCTTTTATTGGAAAAGTTGGAAATGATGGCTTTGGTCATTTATTAACAAAAGCAGTGCAGGAACAAGGAATTGATACAACAGGTCTTGTGTATGACAATGATGTGCATACAACATTGGCGCTTGTTTTAAAGAAGGAGAATGGTGACCGTGATTTTGCATTCTATCGTAATCTAGGTGCTGATATGAATCTAAAGGAAGAAGAAGTCAATGAATCATTGATTGCTTCTAGTTCTATTTTTCACTTTGGTACATTGTCTTTAACAGATGAATCTGTGAAAATGGCAACACAGAAAGCAGTTAAAGCTGCAAAAGAAAATGGATTAACAATTACATTTGATCCAAACCTGAGAGAACCATTATGGAGATCTCTAGAAGAAGCACATGAACAGGTTGCCTGGGGTTTACAACAGGCTGATGTTGTGAAGATTTCTGATAATGAAATTACATGGTTTACAGGAATGGATAATTATGATGAAGGGATTGCATTCTTACAGAAAGAGTATCCAAATCTGAAACTGATCTGCTTATCTATGGGTGGAGATGGCTCTAAGGCTGTATACCGTGATATCCATGTTGCATATCCTGCTTTTCTGCAGGAAGCAACCATTGAAACAACAGGTGCAGGGGATACGTTCTGTGCATGTATGATTCATACAGTGCTAGAAAATGGTATTGATCATTTAGATGAAGAAAAGCTGAAAGAAATGTTGAAGTTTGCCAATGCAGCAGCTTCACTCGTCACAACAAAGAAGGGTGCATTGCGTGTTATGCCAACAAAAGAAGAAGTGGAAACTTTTATTGAAAATTTCAAGAGATAATTTATGAAACAGGAAACAATTGATAGAATACGTAAATTTGTTAAAGATAGAAACTGGGCTCAATTTCATACAGAAGAAAATCTGGCAAAATCGATTGCGATAGAAGCAAGTGAATTACTGGAATGTTTTCAATGGAGCAATGAATACGATGAACAACATGTCAAAGAAGAATTGGCTGATGTTATTATTTATTGTCAGGATCTATTGGATCGTATGCATTTAGATGTTGATGAAATCGTGAATATGAAAATGGATATGAATGAAAAGAAGTATCCAGTAGAAAAAGCATGTGGAAATGCTAAGAAGTACACGGAGTTATAGGAATGTATTTATTTTTAGATGTAGATGGAACAATTATCAATTATCATGCTGAAACACCTGTATCAGCATTAGAAGCTTTAAATAAGGCACAACAGTATATTACAGATGATGTAGATGCAGATGGTTTATACAATGCATTTCAGCATTTTGGATTATTAGGAGAGTAAAATGAAAAAACTGGTGAATGGAATTCTAGGATCATTTTTAATGATTTCTAGTATATTGACACCAATTCATGCGAAAGAATCATTTTCAGATTTTGAAGATGAGTTATTTCAAGAAATGATGTCTGAAGACTACACAACACTTCATTTTTCATTGCGTGATTATCAAAAATATGGCATTGAAAAGCCTGATGTAAATATCGGAGATGCTTCCTGGGATGATTATGAAGATAGTGTTGAAGATTGTGACGAATATTTGAAGAAACTGCAATCTTTTGACTATGATTCTTTATCTGAAACAGAACAGAAAGATTATCGTACGATTGCATTTTATCTTGAAAGAAATAAAGAATTAAATTCTTACCCATATTTTGACTGGGCATTTAATAGTGCTGAAGGTGTAATTGATAATTTATTAACGACATTCACTGAGTTTGTTTTTTATGAAAAAGAAGATATTGATGATTATCTTGCAACACTTGCTTCTGTGCCTGCGTATTTGGATCAATGTTTAGAAAATACAAAGAAACAGGCTGCAAAAGGGTATTTTTTAACAGATGCAATGTTAAAGGCAACAGAAGATGCAATTGAAAAGTTTGTAGATAAAAAAGATGATAATGAATTGATCAAGATCTTTGATGAAAATATTGATGCATTTGATGGATTAAGTACAGAAGAAAAAGAAGCATATAAAAAGAAGAATCAAGAAATTGTCTTGAATGCATATATTCCTTCTTATGAAAAAGTAGCAGAAGAATTACAGAAGTTGAAAGGCTCAAGAAAGGCTGACTATAACGTTAGTTCTTTAGATGGCGGCAGTGAATACTACGCTGCATTAGCGAGATATAAAACAAGTATAGATGCGGATGTAGAAACAATCCTGGATATCTGTACACAATACATTGAAAAAAGTGTAGATGAATTGTATGACATTATGCAGAATCACAGTGAAGTTACAGAAGAAACGCTTGATTTTGATAGTGCAGAAGATGTGCTTTCTTATCTGGAAGGGCATTTAGATGCATTTCCTGTATTGGATAAAGTGTATTACAACGTACAATATCTTGATCCTAGCGTTGCCAACGACAGTATCGTTGCCTACTATTTGAGTCCTCCTGTAGATGATATGAGAGATAATGTCATCAAAATCAATGGTGATAATGTGAGTGATGTGCTTGATTTATATACAACACTTGCTCATGAAGGCTTCCCAGGACACTTATATCAGACAAATTACTATATCCAGCAGCAGCCATCATTGCTTCGTACGCAGTTAACAATGATGGGATATCAAGAAGGCTGGGGCATGTTTGCGGAAGGACAGGCATTACATGTATCTGGCTTGAGTGAATACGCAAGTGAATATCAGAAAATCAATATTGAATTGAATTATGTTTTATCTGCGGCGGTAGATCTGGGAGTAAATGGTTTAGGCTGGTCAACAAAAGATGTATCTAAGTACCTGGATCGTTTGGATTTGAACAGCAGTATTGCGAAAGATCTTTATGATTTTGCGACGCTGCAGCCAGGAACGATTTTGCCATATGGTGTTGGTGTGGCAATGTTTGAACTGCTGGAAAAGAAAGCAAAGAATGCATTAGGAAATGATTTTGATCAAAAAGCATTCAATGAAGTCTTGTTGAATGATGGAAATCGCCCATTTGAAGTTGTTGAAGATGATGTGAATGCATATTGTGGTATTGATGGAAATGATGAAAACAATATTATTTCTCATCGTTTTAATAACAAAGAGACACCAGTGAAAGAAGATGTGAACTGGCTGGTGTATGGTGCGTGTGGATGTGGAATCATTGTCATTGGTGCAATGGGCGTGATTCTATATGTTAAATCTAGAAAGGATGATCCGTTTCAATCATGATTCATAATACATGGTGGCCTTTTTTACAAGAAGAATGGAAGCAGCCATACTTCCAGCAGTTAAGTGCGTTTCTTCATGAAGCGTACGCAACAAAAACGATTTTTCCTCCAAAAGCAAAAGTATTTTCTGCTTTTGAAGTTTGTGACTATCCTGATGTGAAGGTTGTGATTCTGGGACAGGATCCTTATCACGAAGTGAATCAGGCACATGGAATGTGTTTTTCTGTCAATCCTGGTGTGAAGATTCCTCCTTCTCTTGTGAATATTTATAAAGAGCTGCATGATGATCTTGGCTGTTATATTCCAAATAATGGATATTTAATGCCATGGGCAAAACAAGGTGTATTCCTTTTGAACACGGTTATGAGTGTTGAAGAAGGAAAAGCAAATTCTCATGCAAATAAAGGGTGGGAAATCTTTACTGATCATACAATTCAGAAAATTAATGAAAAAGAAGATCCGGTTGTATTTATGCTTTGGGGTAGAAATGCCAGAAATAAAGCAAGTATGATCGATCGTAACAAACATCTTGTACTAGAGTGTGCACATCCATCACCATTATCTGCGTATCATGGTTTCTTTGGCTGCAGACATTTTTCACAGGCAAATGCATTTTTAGTACAGCATGGAAAGGAGCCAATCCATTGGCAAATCGAGAATCTATAAATGAAGAATGGGTCATGAGCAGGAGAAATTTAAATCATGGCCTTTCTCCTTTGCAATCTATTCTGGAATCTATTGGAAATCCACAGAATACATATCGGTGTATTCATGTTGCAGGTACAAATGGAAAAGGGAGTACATGTAATTATCTGAAAGATATTCTTGTTTCACAAGGGTATAAAGTGGGTATGTTTACTTCTCCACATTTAATGACGCATCGTGATCGTATTCGCATCAATGATTCCTATATTTCAGAAGATGCATTTCATGCATATTTGATGAAATATTATGATGTCATTGAAGAAAAACAGTTAGGAATGTTTGAAATTGATACATTGATTGCATTCCAGTGGTTTTTTGATGAAAAGGTAGATTATGCAATCATAGAAACGGGTTTGGGAGGCAGATTAGATAGTACAAATCTCATTGCGCGTCCTGAACTTTGTATTATTACAAGTATTGGTTTTGATCATATGGCATTTCTTGGTACAAGAATTGAACAGATTGCGTATGAAAAAGCAGGAATCATTCAACCACATACAAGGTGTTTGATTGGACATTTAAGTGAAAAAGCTAGAAAAGTGATATCTTTACAGGCACAAAGAAAACATGCACGTGTGATTTCATTAGAAAGCTATGGCATTCATAACAATGGTGTATTAAAATATAATCATACAGAATATTCATTATCTACAATTGCATTGTATCAGTTCCATAATGCAGCTCTGGCATTGAAGGCAGCTCAACTTTTAGGCGTTGCTATTCAGCAGAAAAATGTAAAAGAAGCAGTTGAGCATAGCCAATGGAGGGGCAGATTTGAAACAATAAGTAAAGATCCATTGATCATCATTGATGGTGCACACAATGAACAAGGCATCAGAGCATTGTGTGAATCAATGAAACAATTACCTTCACCTGTAACTTGTGTATTTTCTGCTTTGAAAGATAAGCAGGTACATGAAATGGCAGGTCTTTTAAAAAGAAATTGTGATACGTTGATCATTACAGAGTTTCAAAATGAAAGAGCAGATACAGCAGAAGATTTATATGTAAAAGATGCAATCATTGAAAAAGATTACAAAAAAGCAATTTCAAAGGCAAAACAAATAAATTGCAATGGATCAATTGTAATTACAGGCAGTTTATACTTCATATCCATTGTAAGAAATTTGTTGATTCATTCTGAAACTTTTAATGAAAATTTACAATAATCATTAAATTAATTTAGATAATGTATTATAATGTAAGCGTTAACAAACGATGGAAATCAGGAGGCAATCATAATGAGAGCAAATAACATGGCAGCAATGATTCTTGCTGGCGGCAGAGGCAGCCGTTTGCATGAGCTGACCAAAAAAGTAGCGAAACCAGCCGTTCATTTTGGCGGCAAGTATCGTATTATCGACTTCCCACTTAGTAACTGTGCAAATTCAGGTATTTCAACAGTGGGTGTATTAACACAGTATGAATCTGTTTTATTGAATGCATATGTTGCGAAAGATCAGTTCTGGGGTCTAGACACAAACAACGGTGGTGTCTATGTATTAACGCCAAGAGAAACAGACGATAAAGGTCTAGATGTATTTAGAGGAACTGCTGATGCGATTACTCAGAATATTGACTTCTTAGATAGTATTAATCCAGAATATGTTTTAATTCTTTCAGGTGACCATATTTACAAGATGAACTATGAAAAGATGCTTGCCTATCATCAAAGAAAGCAGGCAGATGCAACAATTGCGGTATTACAGGTAACACTCGAAGAAGCTACACGTTTCGGTATCATGAACTGCGATAAGGATGACATGATTGAAGAGTTCGAAGAAAAACCTGCACATCCAAAGAGCAACCTTGCATCTATGGGTATCTATATTTTCAACTACAAGACATTACGTAAGTATTTATTGCAAGATGATAAGAATCCTGATTCTTCTCATGACTTTGGTAAAGATATCATCCCTACATATTTGAATGATCATAGAAGACTTGCAGCATATCGTTTCAAGGGTTACTGGAAGGATGTTGGTACAGTTGATTCTCTATGGGAAAGTAACATGGATCTGTTGGAATCCAATAACCAGCTAGATCTTGGTGATCAAGGATGGAAGATCTATACAGAAAACATTAACTCATTACCAACGTATATTGGTGATGAAGCAAAGATCAATAATGCGTATATTACACAGGGTTCTATTGTTTTAGGTGAAGTTAAGAATTCTGTTATTGGTACAGGCGCTGAAATTGGCAAGGGTGCCAAGGTCGTAGATTCTGTTATTCAGCCAGGTGCAAAGATTGGTGAGGGTGCAAAGGTTACACGTTGTATCGTTGCTGATAACGTAGAAGTTGCACCAGGTGCAGTACTTGGATCAAGTAAATCAGAACACATTGATCTTGTGGCTAAAAAGTACGCTGAGTAAGGAGAATCGATATGAAAGCATTAGGAATTATTAGTTTTGAAAATTCTCAAGCCAACGTAGGTGGTTTGGATGATTATAGACCAGTACCTGCCATTTCATTTTTAGGAAGATATAGAATCATTGACTTTATTCTTTCTAACATGACAAACTCTGGTATTGATAATGTTCATGTATATTGTAAGGAAAAACCTCGTAACTTATTTAATCATCTTGGAGCTGGACAGCAATACAATATCAACTCTAAGCGTGGACAATTAAGAATTCTCTATGGTGAAAAATCATTCGCTGCAGAAGTATATAACAATGATATTGCAAACTATATGTTAAATATGCAGTACATTGAAGAAGACAGCAATCCATATGTGATTGTTGCTCCAAGTTACTTTATCTATAGCTTGGATTTCACTAATGTTCTTCAGCAGCATATTGAATCCAAGAGTGATATCACAGTTCTTTATACAAATACAGCAGAAGCAAAAGAACATTTCCTTGATTGTGATACATTGACAATGGACAAGGATAAGAGAATCACAGAAATTGGACGCAATCGTGGCAAGAGAAAAAATGCATCTATTTCATTAGAAGCGTATGTATTAAGCAAAAAGTTATTTATTGATCTTGTCAAGAAGGCTTCAGAAACATCTTCACTGTACTGGTTCAGAGATATTCTCAATGATTCTTTAGAAGAATTGACAGTTACAGGATATGGCATCAAGGGATTTGTTGGATGCATTAACTCATTGAGTGAATATTTCCGTATTACAATGGCTTTGAGTGATCGTGCAACAGCGAAGGGACTATTCAAGCCTGGATGGCCAATTTATACACAGACAAACGATTCTGCACCAACAATTTATGGAAAGACATCTGATGTCTGTGGAAGTGTCATTGCGAATGGATGTGTGATTGAAGGTACAGTTGCAGATTCTGTTGTTTCTCGTAATGTAACGATTCGCAAGGGGGCAATCATTAAGAATTCTATTATTCTTCCAGGTGCTTATATTGGTGAGAATGCAAAATTAGATCATGTTGTTGTAGATAAGTATGCTATTATTCACCATGTAAAAGAACTTAAGGGTACTGCAGAAGAACCAGTATACGTTAAGAGAAGAGACCGTATTTAAAGGAGATTGTTTATGGGAAGATCAATTCTTTTCGTGGCAGGTGAAGGTCTGCCATTCGTAAAAACTGGAGGATTGGCAGATGTCATTGGTGCTTTACCAAAGGCACTTGTACAAAAAGGACACGATGCTAGAGTTGTCCTTCCTCTATACAGTAAGATTATTGAAAAGCATTATGACAAGCTGGAAAGACTTGGAACAATTCAGATTCATTCTGGATGGATCGACCAGCCAGCAACATATTACAAAGCAGAAGCAGATGGCGTAATTTACTACTTTGTAGAACATCAGGGATATTTTGAAAGAGAAGGATTGTATGGCTATGAAGATGATGGTGAACGTTTTGCCTTCTTCCAGCGTGCAGTTCTGGATATGATTTATTTCATTAACTGGTGGCCAAACATCATTCATTCTAATGACTGGCAGACAGGTATGATTCCATTGATGGCACATGCCTGCTATGCAGATGATTATCGTTATCAGTCTATTAAACATGTATATACGATTCATAACATGGCTTTCCAGGGTAACTTTGGTGTTGATATGCTTCCTACATGTCTTGGATTGGATTACAGCTACTTCGATGATGGATCTATCAAGTTTGATACTGGAATTTCATTTATGAAGGCAGGTATCGTATATGCTGATAAGATCACAACAGTTTCCCCAACATATTCCAATGAAATCTTGACAGAGACATATGGTGAAAGAATGGATGCTGTACTGCGTTATCGTAGAGGTGATTTGTGGGGTATTGTAAATGGTATCGACACAGATCTATGGAATCCAAAGACAGATAAGCTGCTTGCCAAGAACTTTGATGTGAAGAGCTATGCTTCTGGAAAGAAAGCGAATAAGCTTGCTTTACAAAAGAAGCTAGGACTCGAAGAAACAGACAAGAAGCCATTGATTGGTCTGGTATCTAGACTGACAAATCAAAAGGGCGTTTACATGATTACGGATCGTATTCGTGAAATCATGGGAATGGATGTTCAGTTTGTTGTTCTTGGAACAGGTGAAGCAAATGCTGAAAATGCATTCAAGTGGATGGAACAGGAATATAAGGGACAGGCAGTCTACTATTGTGGATACAATGAAGATCTTGCACATTTGATTTATGCTGCGAGTGACTTGTTCCTGATGCCTTCTTTATATGAGCCATGTGGAATTGGGCAGCTTATTGCAATGCATTATGGTGCATTACCTGTTGTTCGTGAAACTGGCGGTTTGAAGGATACTGTACAGCCATTTAACCAATATACTGGTGAAGGAAATGGTTTCTCATTCTGGGCTGCAAATGCAGATGATATGATTTACACACTCAGATGGGCTGTTGAACAGTACAATACAAATAAGCCAGGATGGAAAGGCTTAGTGAAGAGTGCTATGACAACAGATGTATCTTGGAACCAGTCTGCAGGTGTATATGAACAGTTGTACTATGAAATCTGCAACTGGCCAGACGAATAAAATTGAAGTGAAATAGAGACTATAACACTTAGTTGTAGTCTCTTTTAAATTTGAAAAGGCTTTCAGAAACAGGGGGCATGAATGAAAAGTGATATGAATGAAAAAAATTCGTGAATTTTTACACAAAAATTGTTTTTTGTGTTTTTTTTCAAGACTAGTGGGTGGTATAATGATGACAGAAATTAGGAGGAATTTTTTTACATGTCTAAGATTACAGTAAAAGATCTTGATGTTAGAGGTAAGCACGTTATTGTTCGTGTAGACTTCAACGTTCCACACAAAAATGGTGTGATTACTGATGATAATCGTGTCAGAGCTGCACTGCCAACGATTAACTATTTAACAGAAAATGGAGCTAAGGTTTTATTACTTTCTCACTTAGGAAAGATTAAGACAGAAGAAGATAAGGCTAAGAATGATATGAGCATTGTTGCTGATTGCTTAGCTGGACTACAGAGCGCTCCTGTAAAGTTTGTTAACGCAACACGTGGTGAAGAACTTGAAGCTGCTGTTAAGGCTCAGGAAGACGGTTCTATCGTTCTTATGCAGAACACTCGATATGAAAAGGGTGAATCCAAGAATGATCCTGAATTAGGTAAATATTGGGCATCTTTAGGTGACTTATTCGTAGAAGATGCATTCGGTTCTGTTCATAGAGCTCATGCTTCTACAGTAGGTATTCCAAGCAACTTGCCAGAAGGATGTGCTGCTGTTGGTTTCCTTGTTGAAAAGGAACTCAATGTACTAGGTGGTGCATTAAATGATCCTAAGAGACCATTCGTTGCTATTCTTGGTGGTGCTAAGGTTTCTGATAAGATCGGTGTTATTGAAAACCTGTTAAAGATTGCTGATAAGGTATTGATCGGTGGCGGTATGTCTTATACATTCTCTGCTGCTGTTGGCGGCAAGATTGGTGATTCTTTATTAGAAGCTGATAAGGAAGACCTCGCTAAGAAATTCATGGAAAAGGGTGCTGGAAAGTTATTCCTTCCTGTAGATACAGTTGAAGCTAATGCATTCGACAACGCTACAGATATCAAGACAGTCAAGTCTGGTGAAGTTGATGATGGCTACCAGGGTCTCGATATTGGTGCAGAAACAGTTGCATTATTCACTAAGGAATTAGAAGGTGCTAAGACTGTATTCTGGAATGGACCAATGGGTGTATTCGAAAAGCCTGAATATGCAAACGGTACAATTGAAGTTTGTAAGGCAATCGCTTCTCTTGAAGATGCTACTACAATTATTGGTGGTGGTGACTCTGCAAGTGCAGCTAAGAACCTCGGATTTGCTGATAAGTTCTCTCACATCTCTACAGGTGGTGGAGCTTCTCTAGAATTCATGGAAGGAAAGGAGTTACCGGGTGTAGCAATTATCCCGGAGAAGTAATATAGACATGACAAGAAAACCAATTATCTTCGGAAACTGGAAAATGAACAAGACACCTAGCGAAGCAAAAGAATTCTTCGAAGGTATCAAGGGTTATGTAACAGGTGATGAAGCTGCTGAATATGGAATCGGCGCTCCATATGTTGATTTAGCAATTGCAGTTGAAAATGCTGGCGCAATCAAGGTTGCTGCTGAAAACTGCAATGAATTAGATTCAGGTGCATACACAGGCGAAGTTTCTGTACCAATGCTTAAGGAAGTTGGTATTACATACTGCATCATTGGTCACTCTGAAAGAAGAGAATACTATGCTGAAACTTCTGCACATTGTGCAGCTAAGGCTAAGAGATTATTTGCTGCTGATATTACACCTATTCTTTGTGTAGGTGAAACTGAAGCTGAATATGATGCTGGCAAGACAGCTGAAGTAGTATCCACAGAAATCAAGGAATCTCTTGAAGGTTTAACAAGTGATGAAGTTTCTAGACTTGTTATCGCTTATGAACCAATCTGGGCTATTGGTACAGGTAAGTCTGCTGACGTTGAAACAGCTGAAAAGTGCTGCAAGCTCGTTAGAGAAACAGTTAAGAGCCTTTATGATGAAGCTACAGCTGAAGCTGTACGTATTCAGTATGGTGGTTCTGTAAAGCCAAACAACATTAAGGAATATATGGCTTGTGAAGACATCGATGGTGCATTAATCGGTGGTGCTTCCTTGAAGGTTGATTCATTCAAGGAATTAGTTGACGCAACTAAGTAAGATTTCAAAGAGTAAATCTCTTGAAATATATAGGTAATCATAGGAGGAAATTATAAGATGCCTAATTTTGTAGATCCAATTGCTGAAGTACACGCACGTGAAGTATTAGACTCTCGTGGTAACCCAACAGTAGAATGTGAAGTAACAACTGAATCCGGTGCATGGGGACGTGCAATCGTTCCATCAGGCGCTTCCACAGGTGAAAGAGAAGCTCTCGAACTTCGTGATGGCGACAAGGATAGATTTGATGGAAAGGGAACATTAAAGGCTGTAGCTAACGTTAATGAAAAGATCGCTCCTGCTGTTCTTGGACTAAACGTATTTGATCAGGCTTTGATCGATAAGACAATGCTCGATCTTGATGGTACAGAATTCAAGAGCAACCTTGGTGCTAACGCTACATTAGCTGTATCCTTAGCTTCTGCTAGAGCTGCTGCTGATTCTTGTGGTCTTCCACTTTACAAGTACATCGGTGGTACAAATGGTAAGGTATTACCAGTTCCAATGATGAACGTATTAAATGGTGGTTCTCATGCTGATAGCACAGTTGACTGCCAGGAATATATGTTAATGCCTGTTGGTGCTAAGTCCCTTCACGAAGCAGTTCGTATGGGTGCTCAGACATTCCACGCTCTTAAGAAGGTTCTTAAGAAGTATGGTTATGACACAGGTGTAGGTGATGAAGGTGGATACGCTCCTTCTTCATTAGCTAATGGTTCTGGACCACTTGAAGAACTCAAGAATGAAGGACCTCTAGAACTCATGAAGGAAGCTGTTGAAGCTGCTGGCTTCAAACTTGGTGAAGATATCTGCTTCGCTATGGACCTTGCTTCTAGTGAATTCTACAATCCTGAAACAGGTAAGTATGAACTTTCTAAGTCCGGTCAGGGTGAAAAGACTTCTGACGAAATGATCGACATGATTGAAGAATGGACAAAGAAGTATCCATTAATCTCCATCGAAGATGGTCTTGCTGAAAATGACTGGGATGGATGGAAGAAGTTAACTGAAAGACTTGGTGACAAGGTTCAGTTAGTTGGTGACGACTTATTCGTTACAAACACAACATTCATCAAGAAGGGTATCGAACTTGGTGTTGCTAACGCTGTATTGATCAAGGTTAACCAGATTGGTACATTAACAGAAACACTCGATGCTATCGAAATGGCTAAGGAAGCTCAGTATACAGCTGTTGTTTCCCACCGTTCTGGTGAATCTGAAGACAGCACAATCGCTGATCTCGTAGTTGGTGTCAATGCAGGACAGATCAAGACAGGTTCTATGAGCCGTACAGATCGTATTGCTAAGTACAACCAGTTAATGAGAATTGAAGAAGAACTCGGTGATGTTGCTGAATTCCGTGGAAGAAAAGCTTTCTACAACGTTAAGGCTCTTTCTTCAGCTGAATAATTCTATTTCGGATCTAGGAGATGCTTATCCTTTGGGTAAGCATCTTTTTTGGTGGTTATTATCGCATTAAATAAAGTAAAGATGACGTAAAAAAATGTTTATTTTTTTTAATGTTAGTCAATATGCATATGTTAGAGTGTTATAATTTTTTTGCGAAATGCATAAAGGAGAAAGTTATGAAAAAACATATTTTTTTAAAGACAATTCTTGCAGCTGGTATGCTTGTTTTAACGGGTTGCAGTTCAAAGTCTGCTTCCGCAGCTGCAGATAGTACAAAAAAAGAATCATTAACAGTTCAGTTTGTTCCTACAAACAATGATGGTTCTATGGAAGCAAAAGTTAAGCCTTTTGAAGAATATTTAAGCAAGCAGCTAGATTGTGATGTTACAGTTACATTAGCTACTGACTATTCAACAATTGTTGAAGCAATGGCTTCTGGGCAGGTAGATATTGGTATTATGCCACCTGCAGCATATGTACAGGCTCGTGCGCAAGGTGCTGCAAAGGCTATTCTTTCATCTTCTTTAGGTGATTATGATGAAAATGAACAGCCAGTTCCAAATTCAGCAGTTTCTACATTTAAGGGTGAAGTTGTTGTAAAGGCTGATAGTGATTTGAAAGATCTTGCAGATTTAAAGGGTAAGACAATTGCTACTTTAAGTGCTAACTCTGCATCCGGATATATTTATCCAGTTGCAGAAATGAAGGATCTTGGAATTGATCCTACAAAGGATTGCACACTCATCACAGTAAATGATATTCCAAGTGAACTTACTGCTGTATTGAATGGACAGGCTGATGCATGTTTCGTATTTGAAGGGGCTCGTTATGTATTCAAGGATAAATTCGCTGATAATGATCTATTCAAAGATCTAAAAGTCTTATATTTAACAGAGGGTGATATTCCTAATGATGCAATTGCTGTACTTCCAACAATGTCTGATGATTTACAGGCAAAAGTCAAAGAAGCTTTCTTAAATATGCCAAATGATGAAGATGGTAAAGAAGCAATGGCAATGTGGAATCATACAGCATATACAGATGCTGATGAAGCTGCATACGATACAATCGAATCTTATATTGAAAAAGCTGCGGAGTAATCATGATTGAAATCAAGGATGCTTCCAAAGTATATAAAAATGGTACACATGCAATGGACCATATCAATCTAACAATTGGTGATGGAGAATATCTTTGTATTATCGGTTTATCAGGTGCTGGTAAAAGTACATTGCTTCGCTCTATCAATCGCTTGAATGATATTACAGATGGTGAAATTGTGATTGATGGGAAATCCATTACAAAAGCAAATAAAAAAGAACTTAGAGAAATTCGTACACACATTGGTTTGATTTCACAGCAGTTCAACCTTGTGAAAAGAAGTACTGTTCAAAAAAATATTCTTTCAGGAAAGTTGGGTACATACAGCACATTTAAGAGTGTTTTCGGCTTATTTTCTAAAGAAGATTATGAAAAAGTAAATGAAGTACTGGAAAAAGTTGGCTTATCAGATAAATTGCAGAGTCGTTGTGATGAATTATCTGGTGGTCAACAACAGAGAGTGTGCATTGCTAGAACACTATTCCAGGATGCTTCCATTGTTTTAGCAGATGAACCTGTTGCCTCTTTGGATCCGGTAACTAGTAATAAAGTGCTAAGTGACTTAAAAATGATCAATGAAACAATGGGCAGAACTGTTATTGTGAATATTCATTCTGTTGAATTGGCTAAACATTATGCTACGAGAATCATTGGACTGCAGGATGGAAAACTTGTGTTTGATGGAACACCTGCGGAACTGACAGATGAGAAGCTGAAAGAAATCTATAAAGGCAATTATATGCCGCAAGAGGCACAGGCATGAAGATCAAAGACACAGTGCATTTAAATTGGTATAAGCATGTACTTGTTTTGATTTTGATTGTTTTGTGTTTTGTAACATCTACAAATGCGACTGGTGCAGAATTTTCGAAAGTATTTTCAAATTCTCAACAAGTTAGTATTTTCTTGTCAAAGTTGCTGCATCCTGATTTTTCTTATATGCCTTCTCTGGTACAGCCTTTGATCAAAACATTAAAGATGTCAGTATTAGGAACAATATTAGGTGTATTGCTTGCAATCCCGTTTTCGTTTCTTGCAACAACGATTGTGACAAAAAATCCAATATTGACTGGAATTATACGTTTTTTCTTAAATGTAATCCGAACAATACCTAACATGCTATTAGCCGCAATCCTTGTTTCAATGGTTGGTATTGGTGAAGCAACTGGTGTATTGACATTGACGATATTTACATTTGGCTTAACAGCACAATTATTTTATGAATCTATTGAAACAATAGATACCGCAGCATTGGAAGCGTGTGAATCTGTTGGAGCAAATAAATTCAAAACTGCAGTTTGGGCTGTATGGCCACAAATGATTCCAAGCATTGTAAGTTATGCATTTTATGCTTTAGAAATCAATGTGCGTTCATCAACTGTATTGGGATATGTTGGTGCTGGCGGTATTGGTGTTATTTTGAATACTTCACTGGGATTGTTTAAATATGATCGTGTTTCACTTGTTATTTTGATGATTTTTGTGGTCGTTATGATTGTTGATGGATTGTCAGAATTCATCAGGAGGAAGTTGGCATGACAATCATAAAAAAGCATAGTGGATTATGTACGTTTCTAGTATTAGCTGTTATTGTATTGATTTGTGCATATGATCTCGATTATAGTGCGTTGAATTCATTTTCATGGAGCACATTTTTAGATACACTCAAACAGTTGATGAAACCTGATTTTTCCTACTTCTATGACGGAAGTGGAGAAGATGTTTTATCTTTGATACTGCTGACAATTGCAATTGCATTCGCTGGTACAGTGATTGGAACAATCCTTGCGATTCCATTTACTCTACTAGCTTCTAGAAATCTATGGGGAAAGAATTCTACCGTTCCACGTATTGGTAAATTTGTTTTAGATATTCTACGTTCATTTCCAGAATTGATTTACGCCATCATTTTTGTAAAAGTCGTTGGACCTGGTGCTTTTGCTGGTGTTATGGCAATTGGTATTCATCAAATTGGTATGCTAGGTAAATTGTTCGCTGAAGAAATGGAAAAAATGAACGAAGATGCAGTGGAAGCATGCCGTTCTGTTGGGGCGAATTCTGTACAGACAATGTTCTATGCAAGAATTCCACAATTGATGCCAATCTATTCATCTTTGATTTTAAATCATTTTGAGATTGGAGTCAGAAGTGCGTCTACACTTGGATTGGTTGGTGCTGGTGGAATCGGTGCACCATTGATCTTCGCAATACAGGCAAGAAACTGGGATAAAGTAAGTATTATTCTTTTGAGTGTTATCGTAACAGTGTATTTGCTTGATATTTTAACAGGGTATATTCGTAAGAAATTAAAATAATATGAAAGTTTTGCATCTATCAGATATTCATTATAGAAAAGCATACTTGTCAAAGAATCCATATGAAGAAATGTTATCTTCTATGGATTCTTCTTTTACAAGATTGCAAAGTGTTGTGACAAATGTCATGACACAATTTAATATTGATGTCATCGTAATTACTGGAGACTTGTGTGATGATGGAAGTATAGAGGACTATACTTTTTTGAAATCATATTTTGATACACTTGGTATCCCAGTCTATGTGTGTCTGGGAAATCATGATATATCTGAGAACTTTTACCAGGGATGGTGTTGTGAGAATAGTAATCAGCCATACTTGCGTACTCATGAAAATCAAATGTCTTGGGTTTGTTTTGATAATTCAAAGCATGGATATGCAAATGGGTATATTGATTCAAAGCGTCTAACCTGGTTGGAAGAACAACTCAAGGTACACAAAAATTGTATTGTTATGATGCATCATCAATTTGATGATGTTCCTGGTACACCAGGATTAGAAAATAAATACTTATTACAGGATGTATTAATGAAATATCCTCCTGTAGCAGTATTCAATGGGCATACACATTGGTTTAAAACTGGAAAAATCGGAAATATTCCATATTTTACAGCACCATCTGTAAGCTTTCGTGCAGTAAATGAACCGGATGGGACTGTAATTTTTTCACAGTCACAAGGATATTGTGTGTATGAAGTAAATGCAGAAGGTGTTTACTTGATGAAAGAAAATGAAGTTGAAGGAAAGCAACTTTCTATCTGGAGGTAGTAATGAAAAGAATCCGCTTACTTGTAACATCAGATGTGCATGGCTATGTTTATCCATATAGCTATGCTGATGGAAAAAAAGAAAATATTGGTTTTGCAAAAGTGAAGGCAGTCATGGATTCTCTGAAAGATGAAAATACATTGCTTTTGGATAATGGTGATGTATTAGAAGGATCACCTTTGTCTTTTTATCATTTTCATTCTCATTCAAAAAATATTTCCCCAATGAGTAAAGCAATGCGTTTGATTGGGTATGATTATGTAAATGTTGGAAATCATGACTTTAATTATGGAGAAGAAGCTTTATTACAGCATTTAGATACAATTGGAGCACCATGCATCACAACGAACTGGAAATATAAAAATCATTCTCACTCTTATGTGATTCGCGAGTTTGACGGTACACGCATTGCATTGTTTGGACTTGTAACGGATTATATTCCTCATTGGGAATCAAAAGAACATATCAAAGAATCTGCATTTGAAGATGTCATTCAAAAGGCATCATCGATTGTTCATGAAATTCGTACACATGAAAATGTTGATTATGTCATATGTATGTATCATGGCGGCTTTGAAAAAAGCTTGGAAACAGGAGAAGCTACAGAAGATTTGACGGGTGAGAATGTTGCCTATGAATTGTTGCAGCAGGTGAAGGAAATTGATGTTCTGTTAAGTGGGCATCAGCATCGTTCTTTATGTGGAAAATTATTTAATACTGTGTATACACAAACGCGTGATAAAGGATGTGAAGTTGGTTGTGTGGATATTTATCCCGAAGAAAATCGTATTACATCTAGAGTGATTCCGTGTGAATTGGAAGCAGATTTTTCTTTGCTTGCTAGTGTGCAAGATGAAGAAAATGCGTGTCAGTCATGGCTGGATCAGACACTTGGAACAGCGAATGTTGATTTATCAATTCATGATGAAGCTGATGCAAGATTGCATAAAGCACAATTGATTACATTTCTGAATCATGTAGTAATGGAGGCAACAAATGCTGATATTGCATGTAATCCATTATTTTTACATGCAACTGGTTTTCAGCATGAAATTACGATGCGTAATTTAGTCAGTACATATGTATATCCGAATACAATCGTCGTAAAAAAAATCAGTGGAAAAGTTTTGAAAGCGTATCTTGAGCAGGACGCAGAATTCTTTTCTGTAAAAGAAGATGGTACAATATGCGTTTCTGAAAAATTTGAAAAGCCAAAACCTCAACATTACAATTATGATATGTTGGATGGAATAGAATACACAATCAAAGTTTCAAATCCAATTGGGCATCGAATTATTTCTCTGACGAAAGATGGAGAGCCAATCAAGGATGATGATGTATTTACTATTGCTATGAATAATTATCGTGCGAGTGGTGGTGGTGATTATGAGATGCTGAAGAATGCAGAGACAGTGAAAGAAATATCTGCAGGAATGGTTGATTTGCTTGCTGAATATATCATGAAATATAAAGTGATTGATTTTAAGAGTGTAGATAATATACATGTAATTCTATAAAGTGATTTTATTTTTGAAGAAGTACAATTGGTACAAGGCAGTAACAATTGTGCTTCTTTCTTTTTATTCACGCAAAGTTCAGAGTATTTCTTATCACACTCATTGAAAGATCTACAAAACATCGTTAGAATTGTTCCATGAGGTGTAAAAATGAAAAAGATTTTTTTAGCATTATTATGTATGGGAATATTTTTGAGTGGCTGTTCTCAAGCAAATTCATCAACAAGCACTAAACAAACGGATGGTTCAGAAAACAATGATGTTGTTCTGACAGATATTTATGATAATCTTCCAGATGAAAATGCTTTTGACATTATGCAGAAAGAGGATTTGAAATCATTTATTGAACATGGTACAGGAATTCTTTACTTTAGTTTTCCTGAGTGCCCTTGGTGTCAGGCATATATTCCAATGCTGAATGAAGTGTTAGAAAATACTGGAATGCGTGCCAACTATTATAATGCACGGAATGATAAGCAAAATGATCGATCTTTCTATGATGAAATTGCACAGTTATTGATTGATCATAACAAGAGTGATGATCCCGACATTGTCTTATATGATAATGATGGTAAACCATTGATCTATGTACCTTTGGTAGTCTTTATAAAAAACGGTGAAATTATTTCGTGGAACGGTGAGTCCAATACGAATGATACAGATGTAATTTCAGTCAAGGATTATTGGACAAGTGAAAAAGTCAACGCATTAAAAGATACGTTAACAAAAGATGCACTTGTGATTAAACAGGCACAGGAAGAGAATGCAGCAAAGGGTTGTGATAACGGCTGCTCCTATGGTTCTTAACATTGCACAGGATGAAAAGCAGTGTTATAATTTCTAAGCGCACGAAAGGAGCTATTCATGCTTGATGCAATTTTAATGATTGTATCTGCTCTAATGATTATCTTATCATTATTGCAGAGTGGTAAAACAGATGGTATGTCAGGTGCATTCACTGGTAATGGTGGATTGAACTTATTTGCAAATGTAAAAGAAAGAGGAAGTGAAAAAGTGATTTCTAATTTTACTTTAGTATTAGGAATTATCTTCTTTGCATTAGTAATTATTATTCGTCTTGTTTAAAAAGTGCCGGTTTTCAGCCGGCTTTTATTTTAAGTGAAATATATGGAAGAATTAAAAGAAAAAATATTAAAGTATGTTGATGAACATCCTAAAGGAAAAAGAAAATTTGCGGATATCGCAGATTCTTTTATGATGCATTCAGATGAAGAAATCAGTGCATTAAGTAATGCATTGGATGATTTGGTCAATGAATGGCAGTTGTTTAAATCTGAAGGTGGGCAATATCAAAATAGAGAACAGGCTGGAATTGTTGAAGGAAAGATTTCTATCAACAAGGCAGGGATGGGCTTTATTGATCTGGAAGATAGGGATTCTATCCGTGTGGATGCAAAGAGCCAGAAATCTGCATTGCATGGAGATACTGTTCTTGTAAAGTGTTTTCCTTGGCAAACGTATGGGGAAGTTGTTAAAGTTATTAAACGTTCTAGAGAACATATCATTGGTACATACCTTCAAAAGAGTCGTGGATTGGTATTTGTTCCTGATGATGAAAAACTCCAACAACAGACAATTAAAGTATTAAAGAATGATTCTTTTACTCCAATTGATGGAATGAAAGTAATTTGTAATATTGTCAGCTATGGAAAAGTTATGGCTGTTGAAGTTGTGAAGAAGATTGGATATAAAGATGATCCAGGTGTGGATATTCTTTCTGTACTTCTTGATCATGATATTCAACCAGAGTTTCCTGAAGAAGTAATGGCGGAAGTTCGTAATATTCCACAAACAGTTCAGGAAGAAGAGAAAAAGAATAGAAGGGATCTTACAAACGTTATTACAGTTACAATTGATGGGGATTCTTCTAAAGATTTTGATGATGCGGTATCGGTTTGTAGAACAGACAAAGGATATAATCTGAAAGTGTCTATTGCGGATGTATCTCATTATGTCAAAGAAGGTTCTGCTTTGGATGCAGAAGCATTAAAAAGAAGTTTTTCTACATATGTTACAGATCGTGTTGTTCCAATGCTCCCTCATGAATTAAGTAATGGTATCTGTTCATTAAATCCACATGTAGAAAGACTGGCATTAACATGTGATATGAATGTTGATCTTGATGGTAATATTGTGGATTATGAAGTGTATCCATCTGTGATTCGCTCTACAGAGAGAATGACATATAACAATGTTAATAAGATCTTGAATGGAAATCAGAGAGTGCAAAGAGAATATGAACATCTTGGTGATTTGTTTTTTTTGCTGAGAGATTGTGCAGATGCAATTCGTAAGCAAAGAGTGCATAAAGGTGCAATTGAATTTGATTCTGTAGAAAGTGAAATCATTGTAGATGTAGATGGTCATCCAACAGATGTACGTCCAAGAACAAGAGGTCATGCGGAAGAAATGATTGAAGACTGTATGATTGCGGCGAATGTTTCTGTTGCCAACTTTATGAAGTGGCAGGAAATTCCAAGTGTTTATCGTATTCATGAGGAACCTCAACAAAAGAGAATTCGTGAATTTGTACGTGTATCTGAATTGCTTGGTCATAAGCTTGTGCTTCCAAAGGGAGATATTCATCCAAATGTAATTCAAAGATATTTAGAGTCTGTAAAAAACAGTAGTGAATATCCTGTATTGAGTATGATGCTATTGCGGTGCATGTCAAAGGCAAAATATGACAATGCTTGTGTTGGACATTTTGGTCTGGCAGAAGAGGAATATTTACATTTCACATCTCCAATTCGTAGATACCCGGATTTAGCAGTACATAGAATGTTAAGGAAATACTCATTTGAAGGCTGTCTGGATCTTGAACAAAGAAAAATGGATGAAGAGAAATGCAGTGAATACGCGGAGCAGGCTTCTGAAAGAGAAAAAGCTAGTACAGATGCAGAATATGCCTGTGATGATATGAAGAAAGCTGAATATATGCTGGATCATTTAAATGAAAAAGCAGAAGGTATCATTACAGGTGTTCAGGCATATGGCTTTTATGTGCAGCTTGATAATACAATAGAAGGTCTTGTGAGTGTGAATGCAATGCATGATGACTTCTATAGTTATGATCAAGATCGTATGCAGCTTGTTGGCAGTCGTTCTCATCGTTGTTATCGTGTTGGTATGAAAGTTAAAGTAATGTGTATTGATGCGAATAAGATGAAAGGTGAAGTGGATTTTGTGCTTGTTGGAAAGAATGGATCTACAAGTCGTAATACAACTAACCGCAAGCGTTCTACAACAAGTAGAAAACATGTTCGTAGATCAAAAGAAAGAAGGAGAAGCAATGGCAGAAAGAAACGGTAAAGAAAAAACAGTAGTATTCAATCGAAGAGCTTCTCATGATTATTTCCTGGAAGATCGATATGAATGTGGAATCCAATTAACAGGAACAGAAATAAAATCGATACGCGCTGGTAAAGTGCAGTTTAAAGACTCTTATATCAGTATCTATAAGGGGGAAGCATGGATCAAAGGGATGCATATTTCTAACTATAGTTACGGAAATATTTTTAATGTGGATGAAGAAAGAGATCGTAAACTATTACTTCATAAAGAAGAAATCAGAAAGATTTATGACAATATCCGTATGAAGGGATATACAGTTGTTCCTGTTAGAATGTATTTAAAAAATGGTAGAGCTAAATTGGAAATTGCTTTAGCAAAAGGTAAAAATCTCTATGATAAGCGTCAGTCTGACAAGATCAGAGATGCGAAAAGAGAGATGGAGAAAGCCTTGAAATTTCATTGATACATGCTATAGTATGCATGTATCATTCATGGGGTTGTCATGGTTTCGACAGGTTTATGTTTGATTCAGGCTGCAGTGGAGCGATGACCTAATCATCAATTAAATTTAAACGCTAACAATAACGTTAACTACGCTTTTGCCTAAGTCGTAACAATTACGCAGCATAGCACAGTCTTATGATCGGCCACTGATCATAATTCGCACCTGGTATGCCAGGACCACGTGGATAGGGCGTTTCTAATGTCTATAGGAAATGCATGAAAATGAATAGACAAATTCAACGAATGTGTGTTCACTGACTTGTTCGTTGTCTTATCTAACAGTGAACTAAACTGTAGAAGCTTGAATGTGGGACTACTCTTGGACACGGGTTCGACTCCCGTCAGCTCCATAAACACTCAAAAAACCGCATAAATATGCGGTTTTTATTTTTCGTGATGCACAAATGATGCACAAAATCAGAATATTTCATTCAGAATTGACTTCAAATCACGCCTGGATTCCTCGTAAATGTGAGCGTATGTCTTGCGCATTTCTTCGACGGTGTGTCCCAAACGGTCAGCGATAAGTTGATCGTCTATTTTTCCAGAACGGATCAGATATGATGCATGGGAATGACGGAAGCCGTGAGGCGTGATACGCGGAACACCAGCAATCCTGATATATCTGTCTAGATTTGATGCCAGCTTCTGACGCGACATAGGCGCTACGTCACCGAACACAAAGAAGTCGGGCGAGAACCCATCCACGCAGGAAGATGCAGCGTAACGGCGACGCAGGAGCTCCAGGAGCGAATCCTGCAGATCAATACGGCGGATTGAATTCTTCGTCTTTGGAGACGTGAGGGCCCAGCCGCGGTCCAGGGTTTTATAGGTCAGTGTTTTCTTTATGCTGATCGTGCCAGCACCAAGGTCAACATCAGACCACTGCAGGGCTAAGAACTCGCCTTCACGCACGCCAGTCTCAAAGAGGAACGTAAACACGTCCGCCCAGAAAGGCTCGTCCACACAGGAAAGAAAATACTTAAACGTTTTTACTTCCCAGAAGTTCGGGGCCTTTGTGTTATAATCAGAGGGACGCTTGAAGCGACCGACGGCCATGCAGGGGTTATAGTCGATAAAGCCAAGACGCATGGCATAGCTCAAGTATTTAGACAGCACTTCCTTCGTTTTGTTGATCGTTGCAACAGAATAGGGAGTGCCGTTTTTTTGTTTGCGCTTTGCAACGCTTGACATGAACTGCGTGACAAGCGGAGCGGTAAACTTTGAAAGCTGAACTCTTCCCAGGCTTTCCTGGATATGATTGCGATAATAGCTTTCATTTGATATAAGGGTCGCCTCTTTGATTCCCATGATCTCGTATTCTTCGTGATATCGAAGAACCAGCTCGTCCAGGGTAATGGAAGGGCGAACCTTGACAGATGACTCCAGGAAGGAACGCTCCGCCAGTATTGCCTCTCGTTTTGTTTCAAAGCCGCGGCGACAGTAGTGCTGGCGGGTTCCTGTGGCATCCCTGTAATAGCCAGAGATGAGCCAGGTGCCGCGTTTCTTATCTTTAGATACAGACATTTATCCTCGCCTCCATTCGCGCCTGAGCGCCTTAATATAGCCCAGAATACGGAGCCTGGAAGACCAGTCGTCCGTAAGCAGAATACCCTGCTGGCTAGGGCACGCAGGACGGATATACATGGCGGACTCGAACTGCTCCAGGAAGCGGAGCATCGTGCAGCCGTCCAGCACGATCAGAGCCGGATGCGCAGCACGGACAGCGCTGGAACCCTTGATCAGACACACATCCCCGCGACAGACACCCGCGGAATGCATGGAATCATCCGGGCAGATCCATACATAGTCGGCATCTATTCCTTCGGTCAGAGCGCCATAGCTGCCTGGAACGGTAGATTCAACAATGGAGCCGTTAGGTGAGATAAGTGGAAGAAAGCGTACGGGACGCAGCTCCCTGTCTAAAGAATGACTTATAAGGTCGGTAGCTCTGATATTAAAGAACTCCGCAAGCCTGGCCATCTTTTCAGGACGCGGAGTCTTTAGACCTCGCACCCAGGCAGAAACAGTGTTCTCTGAAACGCCGCAGAAGGCCGCCAATTCCTTACGGGAAGCCCCGGATTTTTTCAGAAGTTCTGGCAATCTCTGAGCCAGCAGATCTCGCATAGATTCATTCATAATTTAATCCTCCTAATCTTAAAGGTTACAAAAAGATTATAGCACAACAAATAAAAAATAATCTAAAAGGTTGACACAGCACGCAAAAGTGCTAAACTTTAGAACATCTCAAGAGAGGAGCTAGCATATGATGGAGAAAATCCAGTTCATGATTCAACACATGAGCCCGGAAGGTCTACGCAGAACGTATGCCATTATACACGGGCTCTGGTTGAGATACGGCACCAGCACAAACACACGCAGGTAGCAGAGAAAGGTGCCATGACGAAAGAAGAGCAGTAGCGAAACAAGCTACTGCTCTTCTTTTTTTAGGTTATCGATGAGTCGACAAACGATATCGAACTGATCCGGCGGCAAGTTATAAAGCTTTTTCATAATGCTTATGGTTTGATCATCCCAGTGTTTCTCGGCAGCCATGCCATCTATCAAGGCGTCCATAGAATCAACAAACATATCACCTTTACCCTCAGTCAGCCAGAAATAGTCAACACCAAATGTCGAACAAATCAAACGAATAGTCTGCTCAGATGCTCCATTTCTTCCGTTTTCGATACCCGACACCGAAGACTTAGACATACCTAGTTTCTCGCCAAAAGCTTCAACGGTTAACCCTAGTTCTTTACGAAGTATTCTGACTCTTTCATTTAAAGTCTGCATATTTACCTCCCACTAATAGATTAACTCTAAATTAAAAAAAAGTACAGTATCCGAACTAAAAGTATTGACAATAGCCGGAAACCGAACTAATATAACGGTGTAAGTTCGGTAAGCGAACAGAAAGGAAGAAAAATATGACAGAAAGCGAAAGAGCTGACAAGCAATGCAGCCTGGAAGAAATCGGGCCTAAAGCATTTAGCCTAAGCGGGAAGGCAAAGACCTACATCCAGGGATTCCTAGCCGGGCTGGAAACAGCCGAAAGAAACAGGGAGGACAAGAAAGATGGCGACAATCAAGGAAGCAGCATCAATGACCCTGACAAAGGATGACCTTGAAGTTATAGATGAGTGCCTGGACTTCCAGCTCCGCACTCTAAGAAACAAGGTCGTCACAACATGGAAGGACAAAGAGTTCTACGACAAAGTGAAGGCCCTGAGAGAAAGTGTAGAAGCGATGCTGGACAACTTCATAGTTAAAGAGGAGGGATAAATGATGAACAACAGAAGGATCGCAGAGAGCAATCTCAAGATGATCCTTGCACAGGAGTACGTGCAGGATCATATGAGCAAACCTGAGCTCTACAGACAGGTAGCAGAGGACGCCGCAAACCTTGCGCAGGCGTGCCTCAAATACGCAAAAGCGCTGGAAGGATCAAGCATGCAGGATTCCTACTGGGGATTTCAGCTGGTAATCGACCTCTACGCAGGGCTTATGAACACCGCAGAAATCACCGATATCCCGCTGGACCCGGAGATCAAGTTAGCAAAAGCACAGAGCTGGGTAGACAAGCTGTCAGCCGGCAGGGAAGAAAAAGAGGAAGTCCGCATGGCAGAAGACAGGAGAAAAATGCAGGAGCTGGACAAGGAAACAGAAGAACTGCTCCGCCCATTCTTTCCAGAATTAGAAGACGAGAAAGACAGCTCGCAAACTGCTACAGGAATCAGAACACGCTCGTTCTTCCCGGAAGAAGAAAGTGAAGGTGAAAACAATGAATGAAGAAAAGCCTCTAGAGGTGCAGCATTTCGAGAAACCGCTCGAGATCCCGAGCTTCATGAACAGAAAGCAGCATGAGGAAGAAGCGGTAAGAGAAGTATTCAGCAATACAGACATCAAGCTGATCTGCGGGCTGACAGCAGCAATCCTGCTGATCGTAGCCCTGCAGCTTGGAGCCCTGAGCCTATGAGCGAAGAAAGACTGGAAGACTTCAGGTACAGGATGATGATCCGCGGCTACATGAATAAAAAAGAGTTCCAGAAGTTCATGGACTGCGGGTACAAGACCGCAACAAAACTGTGGAACAGGTTCCTGTCAGATATAAAGGCAGAAGGGCTGGAATGCATAGACGGCGGACGGTTCATGCTGACAAAAAGAGCCATCGGGTGCCTTGGACTGAGTGAAAAGAAGATCATCGAGGCACACGAGAGGGCATAAAAAAAGGGCTAGCATTTGATGACGAAGTCAAATACTAGCACAAACACACATAAATAGTATATCACAAGCACAAAAAAGGAGACAAGGATGTCTAAAAAGAAGTACAGATTTACAGCGCAGATCGGGGACCAGAAAGTCTCATACCGCAACGAAAGCCTGGAGCAGATTCGAGGCCTGAGGGACGACCTGATCAGAGAGATGCATGATCACACAATCATCTCACCAATCCAGCACGAAGATGATGAAGGCAGCTGGATGGATATAGAGGGAACAACAGAACATGGACAAAAGGGAGGAAACAAAAATGTTTGTTGATGTAAGTATCAAGTACACGCAGTCGGAAATGAAAGAGTGCCAGCAGCTCCTGGCATTCCTCAGCAGAAACCCGCAGATCAAGGCGGATGCAGAAGCCGATGAAGCAATCGAGCAGGCACACAGAGAAGCCAAAGCTACAAAGAAGCCTGAGGCAAAACAGGAAGAAGGTGGCGTGTCATGGAGAAACACGACAGGTGGATGGACAACAAATGAATGCAGCGAGGAAGAGACGGTAACTGAGAAAGCTGCTGAAGAAGAACCGGTGAAGAAATACACCGAAAAAGAAGTAATCGCAGCAAGCGCGGACTTCATCAAGAAGAACAGCCCCGAGGTATTCAAGGGAATCCTCAGCCAGCTGGGCGCAAGAAGCGTCTCCAGCATGCCGAAAGAAAAGTACCCTGAACTGATGGAGGCCATCAATGCCAAGTAGACACGCGCTTCTGAGTGCCTCGGGTTCCTCTAAATGGCTACACTGCCCTCCATCGGCAAGACTGGAGGAAACGATTCCAGAGAAAGCCTCTGCATACGCTGCAGAGGGCACTCTGGCACACTCAAAGGCCGAGGAGAAGCTGACAAACTACCTGGAGGGCCATCCGAGAAAGAAGGTGAAGTGCCCCGACGGAGAAATGGACGAGGCAACCACGAACTACAGGAACTACGTAATCGAGGTACTGAACGCAGAAAAGAAGAAAGACCCGTGCGCGCAGCTGTTCGTAGAGGTAGAGGTTGACCTTTCAAAATGGATACCTGAAGGATTCGGAACCAGCGACGCTGTAGTCGTAAGCACAGACACGCTGCATATCATCGACTTCAAGTATGGAGAGGGAGTACCGGTAAATGCATATCACAACTCTCAATTATTACTCTATGCAGCAGGGACGATGAACATCTACGAACCTCTGTACGGATTCAGAAACATCACGGTTCATATCTACCAGCCACGCATCGATCACTTCGATTCATACACGACGACCGTGGAAGACCTGGAAAAATGGCTGGAAGGAACAGTACGGCCAATGGCAAGGATGGCCTACGCTGGAGAAGGTAAACAGATGCCTGGAGAGTGGTGCAGATTCTGCAAGGTCAAGGCAAACTGCAGAGCAAGAGCCCAGATGCAGGAAGAAGTAGCAGAGAAGAACAAAATGCTCAACGGAATGCTTTTGAAAGACGACGAAATAGCAGACCTTCTGCCAAGGCTGAAGGAAATGACCGCCTGGGCCAAAGACCTGCAGGAATACGCCCTGGAACAGGCACTGTCGGGCACAAAGTACAGAGGCTACAAGGTAGTAGAGGGAACGTCCAGACGCAAGATCACTGATGACGTGGAAGCCATGAACAGACTGCAGACAGCAGGGTATCCGTACACGGACATCACAGAGACAAAGCTGAAGACAATCACAGAACTGCAGAAGCTCGTCGGAAAGAACGAACTTCCAAAGGTACTGGGCGACACACTGGTCAAGCCGCCAGGAGCACCAACGCTGGTGCCTGAAAGCGACAAGAGACCAGATATCAGAGAAGCCTCGGCATTCGAGGCCTTCGGGGAGGAATTCAAATGACAGACAGTCTGACAAAGCAGGAGCTGGCCGCAGACATCTACAAGACCCTGGACGATGTGCTCGACTGCGACTGCGTAAGCTGGAGAAGCGTAGCAGAGAAGCAGGAGGCAGCAATCATCAAGGCACTGGAGATGCTGCGGGAGCTTCAGGAGAGAATGAAATGAAAGACTATCACACAGATGTATCAAGAGACAGAGAAACAGCACTCAATGATGCATATGAATGCTGTCAGTACACGGAGGAGACACTCCAGCATATGAAAGAAACGGTAAAGTATTTTTACGAAGATCTGAAAAAACTCAGTGATGAACTGACACTGGCAGTAAAGGATCTCAACGAAGATATTAAATACTTCAAGACGGAAGTTGATGAATTTGCGGACAACTTAGTACAGACGATGGAACTGATCGAGCAGGCACAGAAGGATGAGCGATGAAATCAGGGAACTGAGCCAGAAGATCAGACAGCTCAACATAGAAATCCAGGGGCTGAAGAACAACCGCTACAGGGCGGACAAGATAAGACAGCTGCACAGGCTGACAAAAAAGAAATATCTAATGCTTAAGGAGGAAAAGAAAGCATGACTAAAGTAAAAACAGGACTGGTAAGACTTACATATGCACACCTGGCCGAACCATATGCGTTCGATGAAAAGAACACACCAAAGTACAGCACAGGAATGATCATCAGCAAGGATGACAAGTATACAATCGACCAGATCAAAAAGAGCTACGAGGAAGCCGTAGAGGACGGTGTCGAGGACTTCGGCCAGGGCTTCAGAGCCAAGGCAACACCACTGCTCAGAAAGCCGGGAACAAGAGAAGGGCTCCTGGTTGACGGAGATGAGGATGACAAGTACGCAGGAAACAGCGACTACAAGAACAGCTGGATCCTTACAGCAAAATCAACTACAGCACCAGGCGTCCTGGCCCTGGAAAAAGGTAAGAGAACACTCACACCGGAAGAAATCAAAGACACAGTGTACAGCGGATGCTATGCAAAGGTCTGCTTCAATTTCTACCCTTTCAGCAAGGCACAGAAGGGCATCGCCTGCGGGCTGGATTCAGTTCTTAAAATGAAGGACGGAGAGAACCTCGGCGGACACGGAAACGCACTCGGAGACTGGGAAGATGAAATCGATCAGGCCGTAACAGACAGCCTGGGAGACGACTATGGCGACCTTCTCTAGGAAGCCAAGATACCTGCATATCGACCTGGAGACATACTCCAGCGTCGACCTTGCGGAATGCGGGGTCTACCGATACGCGGAGAGCGAGGACTTCGAGATCCTCCTCTTCGGGTATGCCTTTGATGATGAACCCGTAAAGGTGATCGAGCATCCGACACCGGAGACGCTGTACGACTCTGGATTTGTGAAACTGCTCATGGATCCACGCATTATCAAGGTTGCGCACAATGCAGCATTCGAAAGAACCTGCCTGAGCGCATACATCAAAAAGCTACCACAGACAATTATCAATACATACAGAAGTCCAGATGCAAGGGAGCCTCTGGATTTTCTACCACCGGAACAGTGGCAGGACACAATGATCATGGCCGCAGAGCTGGGCTACCCGAACAGCCTGGCGCAGCTTGGCAATGCCCTGGGACTGCCGGAGGACAAGAAGAAGATGGCCGCAGGAAAGCGCCTGATTCAGTATTTCTGCAAGCCATGCAAACCAACCATCAGCAACCATGGACGAACACGGAACACAGCCGAGGATGCACCCGACAAGTGGGAAACATTCGTAGAGTACAACAGACAGGACGTAGTTACAGAGAAATTCATATTTGAAAAGCTCAACAGAATCTGTCCCGTACCCGACCAGGAATGGAAGAACTGGCAGGTTGACCAGCACATCAATGACAGAGGCATCGGCATCGACGCTGATCTTGTAGGCAAGGTACTCCAGGAGCACGAGGTTCTGACAGCACAGCTGCAGGAAGAAGCGCATGACCTGACGCACCTGGAGAATCCGAACAGCCTCGCACAGCTGAAGAGCTGGATCGAACGGCAGGAAGGCCATGCAATAGAGAGCCTGAACAAGACAGCGGTGACTGAGCTGCTGAAGCAGGACATCACGCCGCAGACAAGGCGCGCCCTGGAAATCAGACAGGAGCTCGGCAAGACCAGCGTGAAGAAGTATGACTGCTTCCAGCGCAGCGCCTGCCGGGACAACAGAGTCCGCGGATGCTTCCAGTTCTATGGAGGCAGAACCGGACGATTTGCAGGCAGACTGATCCAGCCGCAGAACTTCCCACGAAACACATTCGATGACTTCGACGGAGCCAGGGAACTGGTCAAGGACGAAGAATGGGAAATGGCGCAGCTTCTGTACGGAAGCCTGAACGACGTATTCAGCACACTGATCAGAACGGCCATCGTACCAGCGGAAGGCTACCGATTCGTAGTTGCAGACTACTCGGCCATAGAGGCAAGAGTGACAGCCTGGCTGACGCGGGAGACATGGCGCCAGGAAGCCTTCAAGGAAGGCAAGGACATCTACTGCGCCAGCGCATCGCAGATGTTCGGAGTTCCTGTTGTAAAGCACGGCGTGAACGGACATCTCAGACAGAAGGGAAAGATCGCAGAACTCGCCCTGGGCTACGGAGGCGGCGTCAATGCCCTCAGGGCCATGGGAGGAGAATCCATGGGACTGACAGAGGAAGAAATGACAGACATCGTGCAGAAGTGGCGCAAGGCAAGCCCGCACATCAAGAAGTACTGGTCGAAGCTGGACGATGCCGTACGAATGGCGATCCAGGGCATCCCGGCAAGACTTGACCGCAACATGGCAGTCTACAGGAACGGGGATGTGCTGTTTATCAGACTGCCGAACGGACGCAGCATCGCATACGTCCAGCCGGTGATCATGGACGGGCAGATCTCATACATGGGGCTGAACCAGACCACAAGACAGTGGACGAGAATCACCACATGGGGCGGAAAGCTGACCGAGAACGTGGTGCAGAGCATCGCCAGGGACTGCCTGTGCGACACGCTGGCCACGCTGGAAGCGGAGAACTTCCGGCCGGTGATGCACGTACACGATGAAGTCATCTGTGAAGTTCCAGAGGACGAGGCAGACGCAAGACTGGCAAGACTCAAGGAGATCATGGCCACACCGCCAGCCTGGGCACCGGACATCGTACTGACGGCCGATGGCTTCCAGAGCGATTACTACAAGAAGGACTAGAGATATGAAAATAGCTACCTGCAAGAACAGGACTCAGAAGACCTACCTGAACAGGGAGGTCACGTGGGAACAGATTCTGGCCAAGCTGGAACATACGACCCGCACAAAAGAGACCCTGGAGGAATACAAGAAAAAGACAAAGGACCAGCAGGCCAACATCAAGGATGTCGGCGGATTCGTGGCCGGCGAGCTGAGGGACGGAAGAAGACTGAACCAGAACGTCGTATGCAGATCAATGGTCACGCTTGATGCAGACTTCGCAAAGAAGGACTTCACCGACATGATCGACCTGCTCTACCCGTACAGATGCTGCATCTACAGCACGCACAAGCACAGCAAGAACACGCCGAAATACCGATGGATCATCCCGCTGGACAGAGAAGTCACGCCGGAAGAATACGAGGCCATAGCACGCCGTACGGCAGAGTTTATCGGCCTGGATGAATTCGACGACACAACATACCAGCCATCAAGAATGATGTTCTGGCCAAGCACCAGCAGCGACGGAGAGTACGTCTTTATACAGAAGGACGGAGAGACACTGTTCGCCGATGAGGTGCTGGCCTCCTACAGAGACTGGCACGACATCAGCACATGGCCAAGATCATCACGGGAGACGGACATCCGGGCGCACCTGGGGAAGAAGCAGGAAGACCCGCTGACAAAGCAGGGATGGATCGGAGCCTTCTGCAGAACCTACACCATCCAGGAGGCAATAGAAAAATTCATCCCGGAGGAATACATCCCGACAGCCAGCGAGAACCGCTGGACCTACGCCAAGGGAAGCACGGCCGGAGGCCTGGTGATCTATGATGACAAGTTCGCATACTCGAACCACAGCACTGACCCCGCAAGCCAGCAGCTGTGCAACGCGTTCGACCTGGTAAGAGTGCATCTGTTCAGGGACGATCCTGACAGCCAGAAGAAGATGCTGGACCTTGCAAGCAAAGACACGGCAACAAAGGAACAGCTGGCCAGAGAGAAGGCACAGGAGGCAAAAGACGCCTGGGGTGACGAAATCAGTGGCGCAGATGCGAAAAACTCGCAACAGGACACCGAAAATGACACGCAGGACGATGACGGGTGGATGGAAGCACTGGAGATGGACAAGAAGGGCAACCTCATGGCCACGACAGACAACATCGTGCAGATCATGACACATGACAGGAAACTGAAAGACAGCGTCGGCGGAACCGACCTGTTCCAGCAGAAGCCTGTCAAGGTTGGAAGTCTGCCATGGTGGAGCTACAACGACAACAACACCTGGGACGACACGGACGATGCCGGACTGCGCTACTACCTGGAGAAGGTATACAGGATCGTGGCCAAGGGCAAGGTGGACGATGCCGTCGCATTCGTACACGAGAAAAACAGCTTTCACCCGGTGAGGGACTACCTCAGCACACTGAAATGGGACGGGCAGGAAAGACTGGACACGCTGTTCATTGACTACCTGGGAGCAGAAGACAGCCCCTACACAAGGGCAGTGGCCAGAAAGACATTCACAGCAGCCGTTGCGCGCGTATTCGAGCCAGGGTGCAAGTTCGACTGCATGCCGGTACTTATAGGCAAGCAGGGCATAGGAAAGAGCCACATGCTGAGCATCATGGGCGGCGAGTGGTTCAGTGATTCCATTACAAGCATCCAGGGCAAGGAAGGCTACGAGGCACTGCACGGAAGCTGGATCGTCGAGTGGGCGGAACTGTCCGCAGCAAAGAAATCAGACATCGAATCCATGAAGCAGTTCATCTCAAAGAGGGATGACCGCTACCGCAAGGCGTACGCAAGAAGAGTTACAGACAATCCGAGACAGTGCGTCTTTGTAGGCACAACAAACGATGACGAGTTCCTGCGGGATTTTACAGGAAACAGAAGATTCCTGCCGATACAGACAGACGCGACAGCAGCAACAAGAAACATCTTTGACGAGCTGCCGCAGGAGCGTGATCAGATCTGGGCGGAAGCCGTGCAGAGATACAGGGAGCATGAACCGCTGTACCTGGACAGAGAACTGACAGAGACGGCCACAAGGATCCAGGATGATCATACATACCACTCCGTAAGAGAGGACCTGGTAAGAGACTACCTGGAAAGAAAGCTGCCGGAAGGCTGGAAGGACATGACCCTGTTTGAGAGGAAGTCATGGCTGGAGAACCCGGACAACCAGGGCACCGTGGAAAGAGACCGGGTGTGCCTGCTGGAGATCTGGTGCGAGGTATTCGACGGAAGCAAGCTGAGCTTCAGCAACCAGGACCAGAGAGAAATGAAGGCCATCATGACAAGGATCGGATGGGACAGAAGTAAAAGCAATTTACAAATGGGGCCTGCTTACGGAAAGCAAAGGGCCTACTTAAGACCATTTAAATAGGAAACGCACTGGAAACGCTGGAAACGGTGACCCGGAAACAATGGAAACGCATGGAAACGGGTAAAGACGGGCTACTGTTTCCGACAAGAAGTGCATAAATAAAGGATTTGCAGATGGCTGGAAACGGTGGAAACAGTGATTCTATAACTTAATGAAATACATAGAAAAAACGCACATACGCACACATATATACACGCATATACGCATATACGCGCGCGGGAGTTACACCGTTCACACGTTCACATCACAAAAACACAAGGAAAGGAATACACGAAATGACAACACGGGACATTGCAGCACTAGCAGCCATACTCATGTGGCTGACATTCCTGTACAGGATCACAAGATAAGAGGAGGAACAATGACATGGAAAAAGAAACAAACCTGGAACACTACCTGCATAGACTGAAAAGGATAGTGAAAGAAAAATACAACAGCCCGAAGATGATATTCGAAACCATCCAGGACTACGTTGATCCACAGATCAAGCATAACTGCATAGAATACACGACCGACATCCTGGAATGGATGGCACAGGAGTATAAAGGTGACATCCTCGACTACTCAGAAAAGAAATACCTCAGCGAAGTAATCAGACCATTCAGAGAAGAAGTTACAGCAATTGAAAAGTTAGAAGCCCCTGCCGGGAGAGAATACATTGTAATAATTTTAAAAGACGACGGTATGCATTTCCCGTGCTTTAAAAAAGACACAAGGTACAAGGGACTGGAACTTGAAAAGAGATACGCCCCAGAAGAGCTGGGACTCTAAGAGAAAAGGAGAACAATATGAGAGAGAAAAGATTATATGTCGAATGCGACAGATGCCACACAGCAATCACAGTAAAGACAGTAAAGCAGGATCCAGAAGTAGCAGTAAGAACACCGAATGTCCCCAACTGGATGGACCGCTACGAAGACCTGCCGGAAGGATGGGTAAGAACAGAAGACCACAGAGACCTGTGTCCAGACTGCGCAAGAAAGTTCGAACAGACAATGAAGTCATTCTACGGAGACAGAAAATGATCGAGAACCAGGTAGAAAAATACCTCCACAGCAGGATCGGACTGATCGGAGGGATGTGCTTCAAGTTCACATCACCGGGGACCGCAGGAGTTCCCGACAGGATCATCATTCACGAGGGACGTACGATGTTCGTCGAGCTCAAAAGACCAGGAGAGACGCCAAGGCCTCTGCAGGTGACAGTCTTCAGACAGATGAAGAGAGAGGGCGCATTCATATACGTGCTTTCAAGCAAGGAGCAGGTCGACCAGTTCGTAGACGAGCTGAAGACCCACGCAAGATGCCCGAACATGAACAACTATGACGAGTTTTGAACCACACGCCTATCAGAGAAAGGCGATAGAGTTCGCACTCGACAATGACCGATGCGGACTCTTCCTGCCGATGGGAGCAGGAAAGACAGTGACCACGCTGACCATCATCCAGGATCTTCTGCTTCTCGGACTGATTCAGAGAGTTCTGATCATTGGCCCGGTCAGAGTCATACAGAGCACCTGGCCGGACGAGATACAGAAGTGGGACCACACAAGAGACATGACCTACTCGGTAGTTGCAGGAACACCGAAACAGAGAAGGAAGGCGCTCGAGAAGGATGCGGACATCTTCCTCATAGGCAAGGAGAACGTCTGCTGGCTGATTGACGAGACCTCAGAATTCAAATTTGACATGGTGGTGATCGACGAGCTGTCAACATTCAAGAACCCTAGAAGCCAGAGATTCAAGGCACTGCGGAGAGTGATGCCGAGAGTGAACAGATTCATCGGACTGACAGGAACCCCGGCCCCAAGAGGAATCCCTGACCTCTGGAGCCAGGTGTACCTGATGGACAGAGGCAAGAGACTGGGCAGGACACTGACGATATTCAGAGAGAACTACCTGCAGCCGGGAAGAAGGAACGGCTACATCGTGTACGAATGGAACGTGCAGCCAGGAGCAGACAGAAGGATCTACGAGGCAATCGGAGACATCTGCATGAGCCTGGACCAGAAGGACTGCGCAGAACTTCCGCCGGTGAAATACCTCGACTGGAAGGTCAGACTGCCGAAGGAAGTGATGAACAGATACCACGCTTTCAAACGCGAGAAAATCCTAAGCATAGATGACGAGCAGTTGATGACCGCATTAAATGCGGGCGTTCTGTGCGCACAGCTGAAGCAGATCACCTCGGGAGAAGTGTACACCAGGGAAAACATGAACGGCCGCGCAGTGGGAACGAAATGCCTCCACAGCACGAAGCTGGATGCACTCGACGACCTGATAGAAGCAGCCAACGGAAATCCGGTGATCGTGTTCTACTGGTTCCAGCACGAGAAGGAACGCCTCCTCGCGCACCTGCAGAAGGACCACAAGGCGCGGGCACTGACGACAGCAAAGGACATCACAGACTGGAACACAGGAGAGATCGAGGTGCTCCTGGTGCACCCGGCAAGCGCAGGCCACGGGTTGAACCTCCAGCAGGGCGGGCACATCGCAATCTGGTACAGCCTGCCGAACTGGAACCTGGAGCTCTACCAGCAGGCAAACGCACGCATCTACAGACAAGGCCAGACGCAGCCTGTGACCATCTACCGGATCATGGCCGAAGGAACGATAGACGAAGACGAGGCACGGGCACTGGAAACAAAGGACGTAACGCAGAAGGCACTGATAGAAGCCCTGAGGAGGTAACGAGATGGACTACAGAGAATCAATCCAGCAGCTGAGAGGGACGGTCTACTACAACCGCAGACTGATACGGGTCAACCAGGACATCGAGGTGCTGAGGCACCAGATGACCGGGCTCGCCCGCTCCGGCCCCGTCCTGAGCCCGCAGCAGGCCAAGTCACCTCTTCCCCTTCCACACTACCAGCACGACCCGAATGCCTCGCCTGTGGCACTGATAGAAGCCGTAGAAGCAAAAGAAAAAGAGGCAAGGATGCTGGCAGGGCTGATTCAGGAATGCGGGTGGATTGAAAGCATGGACCAGCAGGACAAAGAGGCACTGATGGATATCTACCTTTTACAGCAGAATTACGAGCAGACAGCCGTCAAGTACGGCTACACGAAGAAAGGACTGTGGAAGCACCTGAGGTCGAGAATTGAAGCCCTGAATTGAAAGAGTACACCCGGTGTACCAAAAAACCGTGCTATTATGTAAAAGTCAAAAAAGGACAAGCCGATATGAGGAGTCTTACACTTCCCCTCAAAGGCCTGTCCTTTTTTGCATGCCAGGAGGAACTCTCCCTTTTGTAGAACGCTAATCTGTAATCATGAAAAAACCTCCTGGCCTAAGAAGAAAGAAAGGACACCGACACTAATGAACATCAAATACATGACACCAGGTGAACTGGTGCCCTACGATAAGAACCCGAGAATCAACGACCAGGCAGTAGACCTGGTAGCAAACTCCATCCGCGAGTTCGGCTTCAAGCAGCCGATCGTGATCGACAGGAACAATGTCATCATTGCAGGACACACGAGATGGAAGGCAGCCAGGGAGCTGGGACTGGAGAGAGTCCCATGCATCATGGCCGATGATCTGACACCTGCGCAGGTGAAGGCGTACCGACTGGCAGACAACAAGGTCGCTGAAGCATCAGAATGGGACCTCGACCTTTTAGACGAGGAACTGCAGGAGCTGGACGGCCTGGACATAGACATGTCCGACTTTGGATTTGTACAGGATGAGGTAGATACGGCAGAAGCAGTCGAGGACAACTACGAGCCGGACATCCCGACAGAACCGATGACCAAGAGAGGTCAGATCTGGAGGCTTGGCGACCACCGTCTCATGATTGGAGACAGCACAAGCAGACAGGACGTGGAAGAGCTGTGCGATGGAAACACGATGGACCTGGTGGTAACAGACCCGCCATACAACGTAGCCATCGAGAACAGTCAGGGCATGACCATCGAGAACGATGACATGGACAGCGCGAACTTCCAGGAGTTCCTGACTGCAGCCTTTGAAAACCTGAGCGACCACCTGAAGGCAGGCGGCGCTTTTTATATCTGGTACGCAAGCCGTACACACATGGACTTTGAGCAGTCCCTGAACAACGCAGGCCTGGAAGTCAGAGAACAGCTGATCTGGAACAAGAACAGCCTGGTGCTCGGCAGACAGGACTACCAGTGGAAGCACGAACCGTGCCTCTACGGATGGAAGGACGGCGCAAGCCACTACTTCATCAACAACAGAGCGCTGACGACAGTAATCGACGATGACGAGCTGGACCTCGATGCCATGAAGAAGGACGAGCTGAAAGCACTCGTGCAGAGAATCCTGGAGACTTATCCGGACGTTACAGTGATCAACGAGAAGAAGCCGGCCAAGAACGACCTGCACCCGACAATGAAGCCAATCAGGCTGATAGCAAGGCTCGTAAAGAACAGCAGCAGAACACGCGAGAACGTGCTCGATCTGTTCGGAGGTTCAGGCTCAACGCTCATCGCCTGCGAGCAGCTGAACAGAAAGTGCTTCATGATGGAATACGATCCACGATACGCGGACGTCATCATAGACCGCTGGGAACAGCAGACAGGAGAGAAGGCGGTGCTTGCCAATGGCTGAGATGAGCGAAGGAAAGAAGAGACAGCTCGCGAACCTTACCAAGCCGTTCACAAAGGAAACAGCAGCAGAGATGGGACGGCGCGGAGGAATCGCCGCGCAGAAGGCCATCGCAAAGAAGAAGCACCTGAAGGACAGCCTGAAGGTCATCCTTGCACTGGAGCCGAGCGACAGAAACAAATCCAAGCTGGCAGACCTTGGCATCCCGGAAGACCAGATGACAAACGAGATGCTGATGGCAGTGGCCATGTTCAACAAGGCAGTCAAGGGAGACGTAAGAGCCGCAGAGTACATCCGTGACCTTACAGGCCAGCAGCCGCAGTCCAAGCTGGATCGAGCTAAAACGAACCTGATGAACGCACAGGCAAAGGCACTGACGGAACAGACCAACGGCGGAAAGTCAGAACTGACAAAGCTCGATGAACTTCTGAAGGGAATCGACAGGCTGGCCGAGGACGACAATGGAACTAAGTGAGAAGCAGAAGGAATTCTGGACCGCAAAGCCGCACAGATGGAACGTCAAGACAGGCGCTACAAGATCAGGCAAGACATGGCTGGACTACTACATCATCCCGAAGCGCATCCGTGAGGTTGCAGGAAAGCCCGGGCTTGTTCTTCTACTCGGAAACACAAAATCAACGCTAGAAAGAAACGTCCTGGCACCGATGCGAGACATGTACGGGGCAAAGCTGGTCGGAAGCATCAGACCAGCAGACAACACGGTCGATCTCTTCGGAGAGAAGTGCTACGCGCTGGGCGCGGACAAGATCACGCAGGTAGACAAGATCCGTGGATCCAGCCTCAAGTACTGCTACGGAGACGAAGTGGTGACATGGAACGAAGAAGTCTTCAACATGCTGAAATCACGTCTCGACAAGCCGTACTCCTGCTTTGATGGAACGTGCAACCCGGACAACAAGAACCACTGGTTTCACAAGTTCCTGCAGAGCGACGCGGACATCTTCCAGCAGCACTACTGCATCGATGACAATCCGTTTCTATCGCCGGACTTCGTGGAGAACCTGAAGAACGAATACAGGGGCACGGTCTACTACAACCGATACATCCTGGGAGAGTGGTGCAACGCAGAAGGCCTGCTCTTCCCGCAGTTTGCAGACAACCCTAGCGGATGGGAAGTCAAGGGAGAACTGCCGCTGTTCGGACGCATCAACATCGGACTGGATATCGGCGGAACGAAATCTCACAGCACGCTGGTGGCTACAGGAATCACCATGGACTGGAGCGAGATCGTAACCTTTGCAGAGAGAAAGATCGTTCACAGCAAGGGCACGATAGACGCAGAAAGACTGTGCCAGGAAACAGTAGCGCTCCTGGGAAGCCTGGAGCAGCAGGGCTACTACGTGGCCTATGTTTTCGTGGACAACGCGGAGCAGGTCATCCTGAACAGCATCAGAGCAGCTGTAAGAAACGCAGGATTCTCGACACAGGTGGCTGACTGCAAGAAGGTCGAGGGAAAGACAAGAATCCTGACCTACAACATGATGCTGAACAGACACAAAATGAAATTTCAGGCCGTGCCGATGGTGGTAGACGCACTGAGCACGGCTTTATACGACAGCAAGTCAAAAGAGGACAAGATCCTGGATGACTTCACGACGGACATCGATACCTTCGATGCCCATTTTTATTCATGGTCGACATTCATGACCGTGATCACAGGCAGGAGGGACTGATGAAACTACTTTTCACAATTTTAAGCGACCTGGGATACCCGGTCAGTGATAACATCCAGCAGTACTACGCGGACATTCATCTGTGGGAAGACTGGTGGAGAGGATACGTCCCGGAATTCCACAACTACTGGATCAGGGACGTGCAGGACAACGGAGCCCAGGTAAAGAGAAAGCAGATGCGCATGGCAAAGAAGCTCTGCGAAGACTGGGCTAACCTTCTGCTCAACGACAAGACACGCATCCTGATAGAGTGCGGAGAGCACGACACCAACAGAACACAGAAGTGGCTGACAGGAGACATCGATGAGCAGAACGGAGGCATCCTGGGAAAGACAGGATTCTGGGTCAAGGGCAACAAGGCCGTCGAAAGAGAATTCGCACAGGGGACTGTCTGCTTTTACTGGCAGCTGACCGGAGCCACAGAACAGGGCGGAGAACTTGCAGGAGAAGGGCTCGAGCTGAAGGTCATCAAGGACGCACAGATGATCGTGCCGCTGACATACGATGATGAAGACATCACCGATGTAGCGCTGGCCAGCAACTACACGCAGGACGGCCAGGAGCACCTCTATGTTCAGATCTTCAAAAAGCTGAATGACAACGAAGAGTACATCATTGCAAACCACTTCTACAGAGTGAACAGAGGCGGAGGATACGAAGAAGTATCAGGACCGCACGGAGAAGTGGAATCCTACGTACTGCCATGTAAACCGTTCGTGATCATGAAGCCGAACATTGAAAACAACATCGCAGACGTACCGCTGGGAGCCAGCATCTACGCCAATGCGATAGACAACCTGCAGCTCTGCGATCTGAGCTACGACAACATGTTCATGGATACGCTGCTGGGCAAGAAGCGCGTCTTCATGGACCAGGCAGCCGTCCAGCTCAAGCCCAAGACTTACGCAAAGGACGAGAATGGGCAGGACAGAGTCGTCCAGCAGGAACCGGACATCGGAGCAACGCTGGAGAAGTCGCTCTACGTGACCACAGGAGAAGCACTCCCTGGAGATCCTAAATTCTTTAATGAATACAATCCGAGTCTCAGAGTGGACGAGAACAAGGAGAACGTGCAGTTCAATCTGAACCTCTTGAGCGCCAAGGTAGGGCTGGGGCAGAACCGCTACCAGTTCAACCAGGCAAACCTGACAACAGCAACGCAGGTCAAAGCCAGCAACAAGGATCTGACGGAATCCGTCTGGAAGCAGAGAATCGCCATCCAGGAGGCACTGAAAGACCTGACAAGATCGGCGCTCATCCTGGGCAAAGAGAAGCTCCACCAGCCGCTGGATGTGGACGCAAGAATCACAATTCAGTTTGATGATACGATGTTCGCGGATGAAGAGGCCGAAAGAATGAGATTCATGCAGGAAATCGCAGCAGGAATCCGACAGAAATGGGAGTACCGCGTAAAGTACGACGGAGAAGACGAAGAGACGGCACGCAAGATGACCGGAGAAACGGCCGCTGCGCAACAGCAGACGCTGGCCGGACAATTCAACCCTGGAGACCAGACTGGCGCGAATTCGGGCCAGAATGGGGCTAATTCGGGCGGTGTAGACGACTAGAAGGCTGACGTATGGCACTGACACCAAGTTATCTGCAGAAATGCACGGACGGAATCGAAGGTGAATACCAGAAGCTGATCACTGAGATCCTGGTCGATATGGCGCAGAGGATAGCGCACGCAGGAAGCATGACGAGCACGACAGAATACCTCTATGCAAAGCTGAGGGAGCTGTCACTCCAGCAGGAATACATCAACAGGGCACTGGCAAAGGTACTGAACACAAGTGAATCAGAAGTAGAAAAGCTGATGAACGAGAGTGCCTACAAGAGCACACGCGATACGATCGTGCAGCTGGAGAAGCACGGGTATGACACAAGCGGGCTGTCCTTTGGAAGACAGATCGAGAAGAGTACCAACATAGCCAAGAACGAGCTGTCAAATCTCACACGAACGACAGGTCAGCTGGCCACGGCCCAGATGATGAACCTTTATGACCAGGCATACCTTCAGGTAGCAAGCGGGGCGTACAGCTACGATCAGGCGGTGACCAACGCCATCAAAAAGCTGGCGAAAGAAGGGCTGGGAGAAGTCACATACCCGACAGGAGCCAAGCGAAGCGTAGAGGCGGCCGTAAGAGTTGCAGTAAGAACCAGCGTGGCACAGAACGCACTGAAATGCGAGGAAGACATGCTGGACGATATGGACATCAACCTGGTGGAAGTTTCAAGCCACCTGGGAGCACGACCTAGCCATGCCGTATGGCAGGGCAAGATCTACTGGAGAAACCATCCCGAAGGAAACTACGAGAACTTCTACGAGGCCACAGGCTACGGAACAGCAACAGGCCTGGGCGGCTACAACTGCAGGCATCAGTTCTATCCGTTCTTCGGGGAAGGAGACGAGCAGACCTACTACCACATCGACGAAACAAAGAACGAACAGTTCTATCAGATGGAGCAGCAGCAGAGAGCCCTTGAACGCAAGATGCGCAAGTGGGACAGAGAAGAGAAGGTGCTCAAGGCCGGAGGCCAGGACACCACGGAAGCAAGGAAGTGGAAGAGCTACTACAAAGAAAAGATCAATGATCTGATCAAGAGTTCAAACGGATTCCTGAAGCGCGACTACTCGGCAGAAAAGGCGTGGAACGCACAAGATCTGAAAAAGACACAGAAGCAGGGCACTGAAATAAAGAGGGCTCCAATTTCGAAAAGGCTTTCTGACAAAGTGGAGCTGCCAAAGCAAAACGTTAGCCTTAATCCTGAAAAGCAGAGTAAACATACAACAGACGGAAAAATCTTCCTGGATCATCTAGCCAAGACTGGAAAAAAGTATTCATATTTCACAATTACAACGAGCGAACTGGAAAACCTGATTAAAAGCTATGCCGGCTCCGGCTATAAGCATTATTCAAAGAATAAACAGACGGGTAGATACATGTGGGACAATAAAGAAATTATTGTTGAAAACCACAAAAGAATAGGGTACGTTGTAAAAGAAGACGGGACCGAAATACCTACGAGATACTTCAAAATACACTATTCAAAAACTGGAGTACATCTGGTACCGCTGGACCCGAAAATGGGAGACAAATATGCGAAGATACACACCGAAGGAGTGTCGATATCTCTCCATGGAAGAGATTGAGAACGCGAGAATTATTTACAAAGACGGAGACGTACTAGAGGGAGATCTGTTTTTTACGCCTGAGGGGTCATGGGACGAAGATGACGTGCCTCAGTTTGATTTGATTGCCAAGAATGGGCTACTCTATGGTGGAGATTTAGACGACCTGGAGTATATTATCGACCTAGATTCATAGGAGAATTCTATGTCAGAAGTAAACAAACTTATTTACAAAATCCTGAAAAATCTACGCGACAGCATGAGCGCTGACGAGTTCGACGAGCAAAGGATAGCACCAGAAAGACTCGGAACAGACAAGAACACAAGAGATGCAATCCTCGTCCAGCTCCTGCATGCAGGATACATAGAAGGACTGCAGGAAACGCAGTACATCGGAGATACAAAACCAACACTGACAGATCTGCAGTACACAAAGATTACACTAGCGGGACTGGAATACCTGGAGGAGAACAGTCTCATGCAGAAAGCAGCTAGACTGGCGAAGGGCATCGTAGAGGTGATAAAGTGATTAACGAAATCATATGCAGAATCCCGGAGATCATACGCGACAGCATGGAACAGACAGCCGAAGGGCTCGAAAAGGGTCTCGCGGAAGTGATAGCAAGGATAATCATAATATTCATAGAGGCGCTAAGATGAGACAGAACGCAAGCAACAACGGACAGGATATCCTGAACTGGTTCAAGACAGACGAGCTGGAATTTGAGTTCACGGAAAAAGGATATCCAATCATAGAACCAATCACAAAAGAAGAAACTGAAGGAATCGCTAAAACGATTCCTTTTCATTTGGCCGCAAAGAACGACGACTGGGACAGGTGGGTACACTTCCACATCCAGGACTTCAAGTTCGAAAGAATCTGGAACGACCCGGACAAGTACATCCCGATGCTTCAGAAGTACCGAGGCATCGTAAGCCCGGACTTCAGCATGTATACAGACATGCCGCGGCCACTGCAGGAGTACAACCACTATCGTAACAACTGGTTCGCACGGTACGCGCAGATCAACAATATTAAAGTGATCCCGAGCCTTTCATTCAGCAATGAAGAAAGCCACGAATACTGCTTTGAAGGAATCCCGGAGAATTCAGTACTCTGGATCAATACAATCGGCCCGCTTCGAGACCCAGAGGCGCGGCCTTTATTCTGGTCAGGATTAGACGCAGCTATAGAACGCCTAAGCCCGACCTTTTTATATGTTCGAACAGGAAGCACGGCGTACAGAGAAATGCTGGAAGACAGGCTCAAGGGAAGAGTCGAGCATGAATTCATAAAGAATGACAACTGGCTCTACGGAGCGTAGAAAGGAGAACGATGGGAAGCGGAGGAAGAAGAAGCCCAAAGGGCGGACTGAGCAATACAGGCGGCGCACAGAAGCTGAAATTCAAGGCCATGGATCCAGCGGCGCAGAACAGCATGCTGGCCGTACAGAGACAGAAGCAGACAGGTGCAGCCCTGAAGGCCATCCACAACTACATCGACCCTACATGCTACGCTTCAAACGGGTTCAACCACGCGCAGAACCTCAACCAGGCACTGAACACGGGACGACCGCTGACCGCGAAGCAGAAGGCCACAGAAAGCGGGCTGAAGAGCATCATGACACCGATGCAGGACAACTACATCCTGTACCGAGGAGACCATGACGACATGCTCAAGCGAATAGGCATCAATATGCAGCAGTTCAACAGCACGCGATCACAGGCGGGCGACACACAGCTCCAGCAGGCACTGGTCGGGCAGTCCTGGATAAACAAGGGCTTCACGTCAACCAGCCACACAAAGGGGATGTCACCATTCCTTCCAGGAGGACCCGCCTCAGGCGGACGAGAAGTAATCCTGAACATCCAGGCCAAGAAGGGAACGAAGGCCGCACTTATTCAGCGAAGCCAGGCGGAAGTCTTGCTGGATACGGGGACTAGATTTACAATCACAGGTGCCCACTATACAGGCGCTACCGCCTATCCAAAGCAAGGCGGAGCAAAGAGGCAGATTATCATAGACGTTACAGCGGAATAAGGAGGAGAACATGGCAAAGAAGAAAACACAGGCTGAACTTCAAAGAGAAGAGAATGAAGCACTCGGCGGCTTTATCCAGGTAGACACACTGCCAGGAAATGTCATCGACTGCACACCACGATCAGTCAAGAAAAGAGCAGCACGAGTGATGAAGGCCCTGGCAGCACGAGAAGCCAGAGAAGCTCAGAGAGAAAAACTAAGCAAGAAGAAATAAGACGCCAGCACGGCGCCTTTTCTTATGCCCTGAACAAGGCGTTTAAAAGGTTCACCGGCGCCTCAGCATGCGCTTAAAAAGGCTGACTCTAACACTGGAGAGAACCAGAGATAAAAAACGCAGGAGGAAATCATGGAGTTTTTAAAGGACGTGCTCGGCGTAGACCTTTACAACCAGGTCGCAGAAGCACTCAAAGGTCACGAAAAGGACATCAAACTCGCAAATCTAGCCACAGGAGACTACGTATCAAAAGGAAAGTACGACAGTGATCTGCAGGCAAGAGACACACGAATCGCAGAGCTTACAAAGGAAGTTCAGGACTACGACGGCGTAGACGTGAAAAAACTTCAGCAGGATGTAGCGGACTGGCAGAAGAAGTACACAGACGACATCGAAGCCGAAAGAATCGCATCCAAGGTACAGCTGGCAGTAGCCAAGTCAGGAACGCGTTCCGAAAAGGCACTCCTGGGCATGCTGGACTTTGACAAGATCACGATCGGAGACGACGGAGAAGTCAAAGGACTCGACGAACAGATCGCAGACATCAAGAAGGAAGACGACTTCTTATTCACAGCAGAACCTAAGCCAAAGACTCAGGTGAATCTGGGTGGGAAGCACACGGACCCAGCGCCTACGACAGAAATCAATTCTATCGAAGACGCTGTGGCTGATTACTACAAAGACTAACAAGGAGAAAATAAATGCCATTAACACTAGCACAAGCCAAGGTCGGGCTAGCAGATAAAATCGACCAGACAGTAATCGATGAATTCCGCAGGGATTCTTTTATTTTAGACAGACTTACATTCGATAATTCCGTATCCCCAGGAACAGGCGGATCTACACTCGCATACGGCTACACTCAGTTGTTGACACCATCTGTAGCAGAAGGAAGAAAGATCAACAGCGAGTACACAGCAGGTGAAGCAATCCGTGCAACAAAGGTCATCAATTTAAAGATCTTCGGTGGCGCGTTTGAAGTAGACCGTGTTCTCGAAGGAACAGCAGCAAAATCTGAAATCAGCTTCCAGCTTCAGCAGAAGTCAAAGGCCGTATCCAACAAGTTCCACAATGACTTTATCAACGGCAAGTCTACAAAGAACGGCAAGGCTGACACAGACGCTACACCATTTGATGGATTGGACGTACTCTGCACAGGTCTCTCTACAGAATACAAGCCAACAGCAGCCGTAGACCTTTCTACAGTTGACGCAATCAAGGCAAACGCTGAAGCGTTCACATTCCAGATCGACACATGGCTCTCAACACTTTCACAGAAGCCTGATGCTCTTCTCTGCAATTCCAAGACAGCAACAGCCTTGAAATACATTGCCAAGCTCATGGGCTACTACACACAGAGCAAGGACGACTTCGGAAAAGGCGTAGACGCCTACGATGGAATCCCAATCGTTGACATGGGCAGATACTACGACGGAACAAGCAGCAAGACTGTCGATGTAGTCGGCACAGATGCAAAGACAGGCACAACAGCAATCTATGCGGTCTGCTTCGGTCTGGACGCATTACACGCAGTATCTCCAAAGGGCGGAAAGATCATCAACACATACCTCCCTGACCTATCCAAGCCAGGAGCAGTCAAGAAGGGCGAAGTTGAAATGGTTGCCGGTATCGTCCTCAAGGACAGCACAAAGGCTGGCGTCTTCAGAAACATCAAAGTCGCAGCAGCCTGAGAGGTGAACCATGATCGTAACCTTTGAGGAGTACAGCGATCTAGGCGGAAGAGCCATCACATCCAAGAAGGACTACGACAGACTGGAACCGCTGGTCGAAGAAGTCATCGATGCCTACATTAAGACCCGCATCCCGTACTGGAGGGTAAGGCCTCTGGAGGAATACGGAATCGAGCTCAAGACACCAATCGTAAGACAAATCGAATTTGTAGATGCACATGGAGGTCTTGACTATTTCCAGGGAAATAATGACATGGCACTGAAGACGGTAACTACCAGCGGGTTCAGTTATTCCATGGATGACGGCTCGAGTACACCAAAGCTGTACAACCTGCCACTGTCACCCGTTGCAAAAACGCAGATTGACTACGAGCTGATGCGCTCCGGACTCGGCTCCAGGGTGCTCCTATGAGATCACCAAGATGGCTGAGACCGCACACAATCAAGGTAATCAATGTGCTGCCGGAGAAGGACATGCAGGAGCAGTGCTCCGAGGCAATCCTGGAAAGGGTCAAGGTGGAACTCGTCAGAAGTTCCAGCCGTGGCAACACCGGCAGAAGCAACCAGGATGGTGTAAGCGTGGTTATTGATGCAAATGACATCAAGGCAACAAAAGAATACAGCGAACCGCAGAACTTCAGAAACCCTATGCGACAGTTCACGCTCCGTGCAGGAGACAGACTGGAGTTCCAGGGACAGGAATATGAGATAACGGGCGTAACTCACATAAATCCGCTGAGAAACGAACCGGAATTCATAGAGGTGCAGGCCGAATGATTGATACAGAAGTTACTGTCGACTTTCCTGTCGACAGCATCACAGCACGAACAAAGAGGTGTCTGCAGAAGATCAAGCCGATGATCAAGCTGAGAATCATCAAGGACTGCAACGCAAACGTACCTCTCAAGACAGGAGCCCTCAGGAACTCAGCTCTGAGATGGGCACCGCTGACAAATGACTATATCGTGTGGGATACGCCGTATGCGCACTTCCAGCATACCGGTAAAGTCATGATCGGCGAAACCAGCCACAGCCCATGGGCACACTATGATGAAAAGAAGATCTACACAAACCGCAACCTGACCTACAGACAGGGCGGCTCACGATGGGTAGAAAAGACGTTCACTCAGAGAGGTTCATCCTGGGACAGACTAGCGGGCGCACTTTTCAAGAAGGAGTTCAATCGATGAAACTGGAAGACGTAAAGCAGATCGAAGACGGACTGTACAGGTACATGTCAAAGATTGACATCAATGGCATCCCGTGGAACCTGGAGTACTTCGAAAACAGTACACAGACGGCCCTGCTGTTCAAAAGGCAGGGATACGGAAAAGAAAGGGAATCCTACTTGGGAGGCGGATACCGCGCAGAATTTCCGTTTGAAATCTACATTCAGGCAAGCAGAAAGGATACAAAGGCAAGGCTGGACCTTTCCAGGATACTGGAGGCAATTCACCAGGTGCTGGAGGAAGAGCAAAGCGCAGGCTTTCCAAACCTCGTGCTGGACGATGCCAGGGCACAGGAAATAGAAATGACCACACTGCCCGCAGACTACACAGGGGAAGGTACAAAGCTGTCTACCTTTTACTGCTCGTTCATACTAACCTACGAAAAGAAAGGAAAATGGGACTGATATGACACTACCAAACAGAGAAATTAAAGTGGAAGAGAACCTCCACTACGTAAAGTTTGACCAGGAATATGTCCTCGCAAACAAAGGGCTGACAAACTGGGAACAGGCTCTCAACCCGGAAACAGATGAAGGCGTGCAGTACATCGCCGAAACAAACAAGACAAGCCAGCTCACAGGCTATGCGCCATCCGTATCCTACGAAGGAAGAGCATACCCGGGTGATGACTTTGCATACTGGCTCTATTCCGTCGGCAAGGAACAGAAGATTCATGCAACATTTGAAGAAGTGGAAGTGGAAACATGGAACGAAGTGACACCAGGAGCCGGCGACTACAAGGCATACCACAGAACGTATGAAGTACAGCCAGACAACCCAGGCTCAGGAGAAGCCGGTGCAAAATTGACGGTATCCGGCACATTTGCACAGCAGGGAGACCAGGAAGTCGGCAAGTACAACATCAAAACGAAAACGTTCACTGCGGACACGGCAGAATAACACTTCAATGAAAGACAGGAGGCAACCATGGAACTGAAACTGCAGAAGGAAAATATCAAAACACTGGATATCGAAGGCGAAACATTCCAGATGGACTGCAACAGCATGAAGGCACTGCAGGCCGCTGATGAATTCACAAAGGCAACAGCCGAAGTAGAATCCATCGATGACGCACTGATTGATCTGTGCCACAGAACAATCGACAAGATGCTGGGTCAAGGCGCATATGCGCGCCTATTCAAAGGCGTTAACACAAGCGTGGCGCCTTTTTATTTATGCCTGGACCTGGTAAGAGTTCTTCAGGACGAATTCATGAGGGACGAAAGAGAAGCACGCATGCGCGACACACAGACTGCGGTCAGCCAGCTCGACCAGATGGCCAAGAGCCTGGAAACTCTGACAAAGGCGCAGAACATCGCACAGGCAAAGTACGGAGCAAGCAATGCTCGCAATTTCGCAGGAAGAGCTACCTACAAGAATCATCGCAGATGATCTTGAGATTCCAGTCTCTGCAGATTTCAGAAGCTGGATAAAGGCGGACCTCATCATGAGGGACCGCCAGATTCCAAAGGAAGCCAAACTGCCTGTCATATGTCAGTACATCGGCCTGGATCTGTCACGACTGGACGTGACGATACCAGACCTGTGGGCTGGCATTTTTAAATTCTACATGTGCGAGCAGGAACCCAGGGGAGAAGTGGCAAGTGACAGCAGGGCAACAGCGTACCGGTTCGACTGTGACTGGTGGCTGATATATGCAGCATTCATACAGCAGTACGGAATCAACCTGCTGACCGCAGATCTTCACTGGTTCGAATTCAGGGCGCTGCTGGACGGGCTGACAGAACAGACGCAGTTCATAAAGGTCGTACAGGCCAGACTCCGTGATACTTCCAAGCTGAAAGGCGAGGAGAAGGCACAGGCAGAAAAGCTGAAGCGATACTGGAAGGTTCCAGACGACAGCGCACAGGAGGAAAGAGATCCGCACGAAATCGAAGCGGAACTGTTAGCAAAAATAAGCACCTAGAAAGGAGGAAGCATGGCAGCATTCACACAAACTGATGGCCAGATTACGATCCAGCTGAAGCTGGAAACGGACGGATATGAAAAAAGCCTGAAGAACGTAGCCAAGAAATCCTCTTCAATGGCAGACATCATAAAGGGCACATTCGTAGGCAAGACACTGTTCTCTGTAGCTTCAAAGGGCTATCAGCTGATAGCAGGCTCCGTCGGCAAGGCAACGGCAAGACTTGACGCGATGGGCAAGGCAACGAATGTAATGAGCATTCTTTCAGGAAGCACAGAAAAAGCCTCACAGGTCGTCCAGGGACTGACAGATGCCGTAAGCGATACGGCATACGGACTGGACGCGGCCGCCACTTCCACACAGAAGCTGGCCACTTCCGGTCTTGATCTTGACGGTTCAGCACGCATGGTCAAGAACCTCATGGATGCTGTCTCCTTCTATGGAGACGGAACGAACGAGACGCTGGAGAATGTAGTCGACGCGATGGCGAAGATGAACTCAAGCGGTAAGATCAGTGCTGACCAGTGGCAGAGACTGACAGATGCAGGAATCCCTGTACTGAAGATCTTTGCCGAAAAGACAGGAAAGAGCATGGCCGAAGTTTCCGACGCGTTCTCAAAGGGAAAGATCAGTGCGCAGGACTTCGATGCCATCCTTACAGATGCCCTCGAAAACGGAACACAGAGCTTCCCTGCAGTTGCAGGAAAAGCAAAGGAAATGGCCGGAAGCTTTGCAACGAGCTTCTCAAACATGAGCGCAAGAATCGCGATCGGTGTGGCCAATGTAATTACAGCATTCAACAACTTTGTCCAGGATTCTGGACTTCCAAGCATTCAGACCATGATCGCAGACTTCGGGTCTGTGATTAAAAACGGGCTGAACTGGGTGGCTGACAACATGCCAGCGATTCTGAACGGAATCATCAACCTGGTGAAGAAGGTAGGCGAGTCCATGCCGAATCTGACAAACGCCATACGGACCGTGGTCGATTACGTCCAGCAGAATGCAGGAGGCGCAGTCGATGTAATCAAAGAGGCGCTGAAGTGGCTCATTGACAACATTCCAGCCGTAACCGGAGTACTTGATTCACTGTCACCCGCGATCATTGCAATCGGTGTGGCTTTTGCAACATGGAAGTTTCTAAACACAGTGCAGAAGGTTGCAGGACTGCTTCAGATTAACTTTCTGAACGCAATCTTCAATGTTTCAAAGGCGTGGAACCTTTTGTCCGCAGCCTTTGTAAGTAATCCATTCGGGCTTATCATCACGGCAATTGCAGCACTCGTGGCGGGGTTCCTGTATCTCTGGAACACAAGCGAAGACTTCAGAAACTTCTGGATCGGGCTGTGGGACACCATAAAGACAGCAGCAGGAACGGTCGTGGATGGAGTCGTAACATTCTTCACAGAGACAATACCTGAGGCATTCAACGGCTTTGTAGAGGCATGCCAGAGCGTAGCAGAGAGCGTCGCCGTATTCTTCACGGAAACAATTCCACAGGCAATCTCGAGCTTTGTACAGGCCGTGATTCAGTTTTTCACGGTAGACCTTCCATACAACATCGGATATGGAATCGGATGGATCATCGGAAAAATTGCGGAGTTCGGCCAGAACCTGATCGACTTCGCAACAACGACAGTCCCGCAGTTTATCCAGAGCGTAATCGACTGGTTTATGCAGCTGCCGGGACAGATCTGGTCATGGCTGCTTGCTGTTCTAAGCAGTATCGCTCAGTGGGGCACAGACATGATCAGCGATGGAGCAGAAGCAGCGTCTGAATTCCTTACGAACGTAATCAACTGGTTCAGACAGCTTCCAGGACAGATTCAGGCATGGCTGCTGACTACTATCCATAACCTTGGAAGCTGGGTAACAGACATGAAGAACAAGGCCATAGAAGCAGGAACGAAGTTCAAAGACGGACTGGTCGATGAAGTGAAGAAAATCCCAGGAAGGATGCTGTCACTTGGCGGAGACATCGTAGACGGCATCAAGAACGGCATCAAGAATGCCTGGAGCGGACTGACAAGCTGGTTCGGAAACCTGGCCCACGGTCTGGTAGACGGATTCAAAGACGCACTCGGCATCGGCTCACCGTCGAAGGAATTCGATAAAGAAGCACGATGGGTAGGACCTGGTGTCATAAACGGACTTAAAAGGACTATGCCTGACGCCATCAGGTACATGGAAAAAGCAAGCGCAGAAATGCTTGGAGCCCTTGACAGAGACAGCCTGGCAACAAGAATCAACCTGGAGGGGCGTTCATTCAACCCAGGAGAAGCAAAGGGCACAGGAAATACATACGTGGTAAACCAGACAGTCAACTCACATGACGCACTCTCACCATCAGAGATGGCGCAGGAAACGAAGAACGCAATAAGGAGAGCAGCATGGCAGTAATCGTAACGTATACAAATGAATACGGAGACTCCATAGAGTTCTCCAGAAACAGCGACATCAGGATCACAGGCATTGATGGTCTGTCAGCAAACAGCATAGAGCTGAGCGAGGCAACGGTAACCAATCAGGTAGGCTCAAGCATTACCGGTGCCTCCATTCAGTCTCGAACGATGACTATCGAAGGACGATACCTTTATACCCCGGCAACTCGAAAGAGACTGCTGGCAGTCATCCTGCCAGGCATCAGGGCAAGACTTCGCTACCAGAACACCGTGGAAAATGTAGATGTCTACTGGGAAGGACAGCCCACAAAAACACCTGACATCTCGACAAATCCAGTATGGCAGAACTTCCAGTTCACGATGAAGATGCCATACCCATATCCAAGGACGACGGAGGAAGAAAACAGGAGCTTCTCCTATCTGCAGTCCAGCTTCAGATTCCCGCAGGCCTACTCTTCCAAAACACCATGGCAGATTTCATCAAGAATCATCGAGCCACTGCAGACCATCACCAATAGAGGCGATATACCCGCAGGCTTTACTGTTACATTCAAGGCGCTCACGGATGGAGTGAAAGCCCCAAAGCTGCTGAACGTAGACACGCGGGAGAACATTTCGTTCTCTCAGCTTACGATGAACAGCGGCGATGAGCTGACAGTAAACACGATGATCAACGCAAGGGAAGTACTGCTGACCACATCCGAGGGCACAAGGAATGCATTTGAATACATGGACTATGAAAGTACCTTTTTTCTGCTGGCAAGAGGAGCCAACACTCTGCGCTACAGCGCCCAGGAAAAAGAATCAAGCCTGGAAGTTACCCTCAGCTTTGAAGAATCACTGGCAGGTGTGTAATGAACTACTTGATCTATGACCAGAACGGTAAGAAGCAGGCTCTGCTGCAGAATGTAACATCTATTCAATGGAAGCCTAGATACTGGGAGAGCGGATCTGCAGAGATTCACGCCAGACCGACAGACGAGAATGTCCGATACCTGGTAGAACACAACAGAGTTGTCTGCCAGGAGAGAAACGAGATTCTGTTCATTGACTACGTGCAGAGAAGCGACCAGAACTCAGACGGGGAAGACATGATCATTCACGGAAGCCTCGACAACCTGGGAGACCGCATCAATACAGGTACGCTGACAGTAACGAACGTGGAAGAAGGACTGAGAAAGCTGGTCACGAACAACCAGCGAGGGCTGGACATCACGCTGGCACCGTCAAAGGGGCTGACGGCCAAGGTGACACGAACAGAGACAACCTGGCAGACACTGCGGGAATCCTTTGCCGATTTCTGCCAGGAATCCGGGCTTGGATGGCGCGAAATCGTAAAGGACGGACAAATGAACGTCCTGGAGATATACGAGGGAAAACAGGCTAAAAACGCGCGATTCAGCGATGACCTGGGAAACATAGCCAGCCAGGAATACACAAAAGATCTGTCCGAGTATTTCAACTACATCTACGTGCTGGGCGAGGACAACGGAACCAGCCGAACGAGCGTCATCATTGACGCAAGAGGAGAAGGAGAAGCAGCCATCGAGAAATATGTAGATGCACGAGATCTGCAGTCAACCTATGAGGACGATAACGGTAACGAGCATACCTACAGTACCGAGGAGTACACGGCTCTCCTCAATGCACGAGGACAGCAAAAGTACGCAGAAATGCTGAGTAAAGCGTACCGGTTCGAATGCGAACTGAACGAAGAGAACCGCATCGCAGTTCTTGGAAGAGACTACGATCTCGGGGACATCGTCCCGGTTATTAGTAATAGATTCGGAGTGGCCAATCTGGCCAGAATCACCGGACTAAACATAGTCGAGGAGCAGAACACAAACACGAAGACCACGCTGGAGCTCAGCATAGAAAAAATGGAGGTACTGAAATGACACAAAAAGCATATCCGCTGGACGATACAAACTACCTGGCTGAGGACGTCCGGCTTTTTCATGTAGCCAGGACGCCGGGAATCTTTAATGCAACAGGAAGTGACCTCCAGGTATCAGCAACAGGAAGAATGGCCGTGGACGTAAAGCCAGGCTATGCCTTCCTGCTGACAGCCAAAGGAGGAGTGGGCGGAATCACATACGGAAGCAATGCCACTGAAGGATTGACGATCCAGACTGCAGAAAGCACGACTAGATATGACTACATCGCCGTACGCTACACAAAGGACACAAACAAGTGTGTACTCGTGAGTGTGAAAGGCAGCGGATCTAAACCGTCGGGACCGGTAAGAACTGCATCAGTATACGAGATCATACTCGCGATAGTCCGAGTGCGTGCAAATGCATCAGAGATATCCGCAGAAGACATCGAAGACACAAGGATGAATCAGACGTACTGCGGGCTTGTGGTTGACGGAACAGAAAGAATACCGACGGCCGGATATGATGCACAGTTCACCGCATTCATGAACAGGGTAAGGGACAACTACGAAGAAATCACCAAAGGCGTGATACCGATGGAGAACGCAGACATTGACTCCGCCACAGCCTAGCGGAGGGACCTATGTCAGATTTACTATTCAAAAGAGACGTCGAGGACACGCTGGACTCCAGGAGCTCTGACAAACCGTTATCTGCAAGGCAGGGAAAGCTCCTGCTTGCCATGGTGAAGGCAAAGTCGCAGTCCGGAGAAAAAGGCGACCCTGGTCCAGAAGGACCGCCTGGACCTAAGGGCGACCCAGGTGAGAAAGGCGATCCGGGACCTAAGGGGGACCCAGGAGCTAAAGGAGATCCAGGCCCTAAGGGGGACCCCGGCGAAAAGGGAGACCCCGGACCAAAAGGCGACCCGGGCGACGTCACCAGCATACCTACGATAGACACGGCAGATATCGACGATATCTGCATATAGGAGGAAAAAAGCAATGACTATACAGAGATATTCAACTCCTGACATCCGTATCCTGGTGGACCCATCGGTAGTACAAGATATCTGGCTGACCATTTCAGAGTCAGATCGAGACGAACTCATCACTAAGACGATGGAAGACATGACCGTCGAGGACAACGGATTTACTCTGACATTGACGTCAGAAGACACCGCCAAGCTCCCTAAAGGAATATACGACACGTGTCTGATTCAGGCGCGCGTGCTCTTCGTGGACGGAAGCGAGGTGAACTCCGACATTATTCAAAAGGACGTCGGAGAAGTTCTGAAGGAGGGATTCATGGTATGACAGAAATCCCAGTCGACAGAACAGCAGAACGCATCGACATCGATGTCCGCGACAGGATTATTATTCGAGCGGGCACCGCAGGAAGCGACTATGAGAAACTGAAAAACAAGCCGCAGATCAACAGTGTTGAACTAACCGGCAACAGGTCTCTAGAAGCACTTGGAATCGAGAAAATAACGAATTCCGAAATACTGAATTTACTAGAAGGAGGAGAAAAAATAGTATGAAGTATTTAGATTATGATGGTTTACTTTATTTTTGGGGCAAGATCAAGGATAAGCTCAACAACAAGGTAGACAAGGTAGAAGGCAAAGACCTATCTACAAATGACTACACGACTGCAGAAAAGGACAAGCTGGCTGGCATTGCATCTGGAGCAAACAAGACAACAGTCGAAAACGTACTCACGTCCACATCTACAGCTAACGCATTATCTGCTGCCCAAGGTAAAGTATTAAAAGACTTGATTGATACTAAAGGAAACGGCAACGGCGATATGACAAAGGCTGTCTATGATACAGACGGCGACGGCGTAGTAGACAACTCAAAAGCATTGGAAGGCCACGCTGCTTCTTACTTTGCCAAGGCTACGGACATCACAGGATTCATTACAATGCAGCAAGTGGAGGCTAAGGGCTATCAGACAGCAACACAGGTAAACACTGCTATCACAGGCAAGGGCTACCAGACAGCATCCCAGGTAGCATCAGCAATCAATTCAGCCATTGCAGGCGTTACACAGTTTGATCTCCAGGTAGTAGAAAACCTTCCAGCAAAAGGTAAAAAGGGTGTCATCTATCTGATGGCTCACAGCCACGCATCCGGAGACGCCTACGACGAATACGTATGGGTAGAATCCAAGTCCGCATTTGAAAAGATCGGTAACACAGATATTGACTTGTCCGCCTACATGAAGAAAACAGACCTGACTGCCATCGCAAATTCTGAAATTGACACGATCCTCGCCAGCTAGGAGGAACCATGGCTAAATATTTAGATCAGACAGGACTTACGTATTTCTGGGGGAAGGTGAAGAACCTCGTGCAGTCGAGCGTAAACGAAAGAGCAAAACTCTGCTTACGTGGATATGGAGGAAGCCACTCCATTGATAAAGCGTACACAAATAAAAAAATAACATTGTCCGAAATGCAAAGTGTGGACAGTTCTCTTATTAGTGTTCAAGGAACAAAAATCGTGGCACAGAAAAAAGGCAATTACTTGATAAGTATTAGTGACTTATGGGCTACCAACGCGACAAACAAGATTCTCTTCACAGGATACATTGCAAACGGAAACAACTGGCTGGGTGCAATTAATTCGGCAATTAACCACTTTCCATCCGGCAGTTACAACCCGTACCAAACGAATACACAAGCAACTTTCCTAAATAAAGGAGACTACATTGAACCAGTTATTCAAAGCAATATTGCAGGTGCAACTTGTAATGAATTTCGAATCACTATTGTATATGTTGGAGGAGAAGAAAAATGAGAGCAAAATTTAAAAACGGAGTGACCGTTGAAAATGCAACACTGGAAAAGAACAATAAAGAAACAGTTCTGAGTGCTCCATTCAAAAATGAATATCTGCCCGTACTTGCAGATGGAATCGTTGAGTCATTTACTTTGATGACAGACAAGGATGAAGTCGTGCAAGATTTCAAGGCATCTGTGAATGGAAAAAGTACAAGAGTAGAAAACGATACTTTATATATCGTCTACGAAACAGACGATACAAACGAAGTTCTAGCACAGAACCAGGCCGACATTGAAGCCATCAATGGGGCCATCGCTGCACTTGCTGAAATCGTAGGAGGAGAATAATCATCATGGTAAAGTGGTACGTAAGACAGATTCAGATGAACCGCATGACACTGGAAGAAGTGCCTAAGAGATGGCACGATGAAGTGGCAGAAGCACTGAAGCAGACAAACAACTAACACACTTGAGGAGATTACCTCGAGTTTTTATTTTGTCAGATTAAAGGAGGAGACAGTATGACAATGAATGGCATCGATGTATCAAACTGGCAGGCAGGCCTGAACATTTCAGATGTTGCCTGCGATTTCGTGATTGCAAAGGCAACGGAAGGCCTTAACTTTGTAGACAAGTACTGCGACAAGTTCATCCAGCAGGCAATCAAGCTGGGTAAGCCTTTCGGATTTTATCATTTCGCTAGACCGACAAATGACGCAGTCAGAGAAGCCGAGTACTTCTATAACAACTGCCGCGGATACTTCGGGAAAGGCATCCCAATTCTTGACTGGGAATCCGGAAACACAAGCGACGTCGCCTGGGCAAAGAGATGGCTCGACAGAGTATATCAGCTTTCAGGAGTAAAGCCTGTAATCTACATGTCCGAGTCAGTAGTCAACGCGCACGACTGGTCCGCAGTTGCAGCAGCAGACTACGGCCTGTGGGTAGCAAAATATCGCGATAACAATCCTGACTATAACTACAACATGGCTAATGCAGGAAACAGACCACGTGTGAAGTGGTGGAAGTTCTACTGCATGTGGCAGTGGACGTCAAGCGGCCGTCTGAGCGGCTACAACGGTAACCTGGACTGCAACGTGTTCTATGGTGACGTAAACACATGGAACAAGTACGCCGGCAAGAGCGGAACCGCGTCAAAGCCAGCACCTGCACCAGCTCCAGCAAGAAAGTCAAACGAAGTCATCGCACAGGAAGTCATCAACGGCGCATGGGGCAATGGTGAAGATCGTAAAAGACGTTTGACAGCAGCAGGCTACAACTACACAGTAGTGCAGGCAATCGTCAACCAGAAAATGGCTGCAAGACGCGCCGTCTACTACACGATCAGAAGAGGAGACACACTGTCAGCCATTGCATCAAGATACGGCACAACGTACCAGAAGCTGGCCGCAATGAACGGCATCGCAGATCCTAACCGCATCTACGCTGGACAGAGAATCCGCGTGAAGTAGCCAGACGGGAGAAGCAAACACACATGAACCGCAGAGTAAACAGACGATATCAGACACCGCTGCCTCCCGACTTCGTGCATTTCCTGGTAGAAGAACAGGGACTGAGCGAAAGGCAGAAGGCCGTGGTGTACCAGCTGCGAAACAAAATGCAAGACAGCGAATGGCACTACCAGGACGCAAAAATGTCTAAAGATGAATTCGAAGAAACGGTAAAAGACCTTAATGACTATTACTGGAGACTGTTAATATCTCTTGCTCTTTCCGCTTTTGAGGAACAAAAGAGGAACAGAGTGGTGGATCCACAGGGTATAAGATGATGTTGTAAAGGAGAAATACACTATGACACCATTTCAAGGATATCCGCAGGCACCCGGAGGATTTGGATTCCAAGCCTTCCAGCAGCCTCAGTCCATCAATCAGGTGCAGTACGTCAACGGCATGGAGAGCGCAAAGGCCTACAGCCTGAGACCGAACGAATCCGCCATCCTGATGGACAGCAACAATCCGATCTTTTACCACGTGCAGGCAGATGCCAGCGGCTACAGAACCATCAAGGCGTATCAGTTCCAGGAGGTACATGAAGACAGGCCAGAAGACATCTATCTGACAAAAAAGGAATTCCAGGAATGGATCTCCTCGATTCAGAACAGAAAACAGAACGGAGGAAACATCGATGAATCCTCTAAGAAATAACAATCAGAGAAACATGCTCCAGCAGTTTATGGACTTCAAGAGATCAATGCAGGGACAGAACCCGCAGGCGGTTCTGAACCAGCTGATGAACTCAGGAAAGTACACACAGCAGGACCTCGAAAGAGCGAAGGCGATGGCGGAGCAATTCAAGAACCTACTAAAGTAGGCAGTTCTGCAGACTGGAAATAGAGATGAAAGGAGAACACACATGGACAATATGACATTGTCAGACATTGCGGCAGTCATGCCAAAGAACACGGCTGACCACGACGGGTTTCTGGAAGGAAACGGAATCATTATTCTAATTCTTTTCTTCCTGATCTTCGGATTTGGAGGATGGGGCAACAACGGTAACGGCAACCTATCAGCTGATATGCAAAGAGGCTTTGACACACAGTCAGTCATCAGCAAGCTGGATGGATTGAGCAGTGGACTGTGCGACACAGCGTATGAGAACGCAAGACTCATCGAACAGAACACAGTCACAAACATGCAGGGATTCAACCAGACACAGATGGGAATGATGCAGGGCTTCAACGGCGTACAGGAAAGCATCAACAACCTGAGCCATCAGATGGAGCAGTGCTGCTGCAATCTGAAGACGCAGATGATGCAGGACAAGTACGATACCCTCAACAGAGACTATCAGCAGGCACTGGGCGCAATTACCAATGCAACACAGACACAGAACATCCTGAACAGCCTGGGAAGATACGTGACAAATCCTCCATGCTATGGAGGCTACGGCTACGGCAACTTCTACGGCTGCCCTGGAGCTACTCTGCAGTAGGTGACAGGCCATGCTAGTAGCTGTTAGTACAACGCAGACAGCGCTGAGCGCAAACCAGAAGATACCACTAGGATCTACAGCCATCCAGACGAACCAGGAGGCAAGACTCAACAACGGCAGCCTGGAAATACGAAAAGCCGGAACGTTTGAAATCCTTGCGAACTTCGTATTCACAGCCACTGCGGCTGGAGACGTCACTGTACAGATGCAGGCAGGCGGAGTAAATGTGCCAGGCGCAACGGCCACGGCTACCGCAACAGCAGGCGGAACCGTTACCCTGCCGGTGCAGGGCACCGTACAGACACGCCAGGGCACGCAGGGAGCCACAGTACCGATCAGCTGGACAGTCAGTGCAGCAGGAACACTGGTGAGCGCCACAGCAAGCGTAAAGCACGTCATTTGATGCATATACCCGACAGAAATGCCGGGTTTTTATTTTAAAAGGAGAAAAGTATGAACAATTTATTCAATCTAGAATGGTGGAAACGAGCAGGAACAAGAGCAGTAAAGACAATGGCACAGACAGCACTATCCCTGTTCACAGTTGGCCAGGTGATCGATGATGTGGACTGGGTGATGGTGGCAAGCGCTTCTGCGGTTGCCGGTCTGTATTCCTTGCTGACATCCCTCGCTGGTCTGCCTGAGATGGATGATGGAAGCGGTAAAGACAGTGCAGAATAGTTCGGAGGCATCCTATGGAAACAGGACAGATCATCGCACTGGGAAGCCTGGTCGTGGCATTGGCCGGATTTTTAATCGGGCGACTTACTGCGAGTAAAAAAGATGGCCAGCAGGTGGGAATCATTCTAACAAAACTGGATGACCTAACCGACAACATCACACGTCTGGAAAAGCAGATAGATAAGATCAGTGACAGGCTGGATAATCGGGTAGCAACGCTACAGAAGGACCAGAACGCGCTGCGAGACCGGCTGGCCTCCCTAGAGGGCAGAGTGGCAGTCCTCGACGGAGGCTCAAACGGGAGGTCTTGACTTAATGAGAGGAGAAGATTAGTATGGGCTCAGGTGGACAGAGAAGTGTAAAATCACGAGCTGCAGGCGGTGGAGCCACCACAGTCGCCGCCGCGGCGACCTCAGCAGGAAGCACAGGCGGGCTTGGTGCAGTTTCAGCATTTAGCAAAGCAGGTGTAACAAGCCAGCAAGCTATTATCGATAGTGCCCAGGCAAAGGGCCCTGCTGGAACATACTGGGCTTATGACACGCCCTACCAAAAGTTCATTAACAACTCTGGACTGGACTCCAAGCCAAAACTAGTAGATTCCGCGACGTTCGATAAGACAGGTGGAATCGAAGTCTACCGAACCGTTAACACGAACAACACGTACTCCGCTGCTGAAGTGGCTACTAAGGTGGCCAAGGATGACGCCTATCTATATAACGCCGCAGGCGGAGCCCTTCACGGACTGGGCCTTTACACGACCCCTAGCTTGTCAGGATCCATGAGATATGGAACCAACAAGGACAAGAACACGGCTGTCATGCGGTTTAAAATCAGGGACGACGCGAAGATTATTAATGAGACTGACCTGGTTGTACAATACAACAATGACTTACAGAAGACAGGAACTCTAGCGCATAGCCTGGATAGCAAATACAAGTATGCTGACGCATTGGCCATGTATGCTATTTCCAAAGGGTACTCCGTAGTTACAACGGCGACTGGATCAGACCAGAAATCCATCAGGAAAGCTATGGCAAGCGGAAGAGACTATTACACAGAAATCCTTAATAGAGACGCAATAGTCATGGATAGCCAAACCAAAATGAAGGTAAACACATTTGGAAGCCATACCAAAAAATGGGTAAACCTACTGAATAACCACAAGATAAAATAAGGAGGTATCATGACATATCACGACAAACGAAACGCTTTCGATAAGGGCTTTTATGACCCAATGCAACTAGGCGCGACAGTTCAGGGTATTACTGACAACAATGGAATACCACCGGAATACTGGATGCGTGGCGTCGAAGAATGGGAGGATCTACTGGAATTCGCAAAAGACGCAGCAGACGCAAAGGTAGCAATGCCAAAGGACGCACCAGCGAAGATCAAGGCGGCCTACGACAACTACTATGCACAGAAGAACAAGAAAAAATCCTCTACGCGAGACAAGGTCGTAGCCAAGGTGAAGAAATCAAGAAGCAAATAAGCAGAAACCCGGAGAAATCCGGGTTTCTTTTTGTTTGAAGAAAAACGCAAATCATTCGCTTGACTATATACTGTAGTACAGTATACTGTGGGTACTAGAAGAAAGGAAAAACACACATGGAAAGCAAATTTGAATACTACAGCAGGCTCGAAGATGAAATCATCAGAACCTACAGAGAAGCAAAGGATGAGGAAACAAGAAACGCAGCGCGAATGCTGATGAAGGAACACCAGAACAAAATGTTCGAATGGGAAACGCTGGACTTCTATGAAGTTTACCGGGCGTACAGAGAAGCCGCTGAAGATGGAAACGAATTCCTGAATTTCGATTCAGTCTTCAATTCAGAAAAGATAAATTCATACGTTAGAATCATGAAAGAGAACGGAATAAAGCACTTCACATATTCCTCCACTTGGACGGATTCGATACGGTGTGTCTGGGATTTTGAACAGGCTGGAGCGCAACTGGAAAAGGTGACTCAGATTCATTGCAGAGACAGAGAAATTCCAGCAATCCAGCTTAAGATAGACTAGCAAACATCTGTATTATAAAATAAGGATGGAGGAGAACGAGGATGGCCGTATCAGAAGCCCAGAAAGACGCTACAAACAAGTGGCTGTCTGAGCACTACACAAACAAGACTGTCAAGCTGAACATGAAGCTGGACAAGGATATCCTGGATCATCTAAAGAAGATAAACGAAGAAGGAACCTCGACCAACGCATACCTGAAACAGCTGATCAGAAAAGACATAAAGGAACGCCAGGAGAAGTAGCCTGGCGCCTTTTCGTGATGCACAAATGATACACAAAATGGTAATATACTGAAAACTAAAGAAAACCAAGGACAGATATACAACAGAATAGCGCGGTGAACAAAGGAAAAGGCAAGAAAAGAACATGAAAACAGGTAGTCCCGTCAGCTCCACTTTTATTTGAAAAAGCCGCATAAATAAGCGGTTTTTCTTTTTTTGTGATGCATAAATGATGCACAAATTTAAAAAAATCATTCAAAGTGTATTTTAACTTATAGATGTAGAAAAAATGGGAGGACATATATGATTGCAGTAAATATTTATTATACAGGTACAAATGGTTCCGCAAGAAAATTTGCAAAGGAAATGATGGAAAGTGGAACAGTACAGAAAATCAGAGAAGAACAGGGGAATATAAAATATGAATATTTCTATCCTGTTGATGATGAAGAAACAGTTTTGTTAATTGACTGCTGGGAAAATCAGGAAGCAATTGATGTTCATCATGCTTCAGAAATGATGAAAGTGATTTTGACATTACGTGAGAAGTATGATTTGCATATGAAGGTTGATAGATTTACTTCTGATGAAATTCCAAAAGAAGACCAAGGGTTTATTCAGAAGTGAAATATTTGCAAATTCGGCCATTTATTGAAAATATTTTCAGAAAAATATTTGCAAAAACTGTTGACAAAGAAATGGGGTGCCTTTAGAATCTTAGTTACATTCAAAGAACAGAAGAGTAACCTATCTGAAACTTGAAGCGAGTCGATACAGAGTGTGAGGTCGATAAGGGAAGGGTTGGTGAAGCGCATCTGGGAGAAGCCCTTATGAAATCATAGTAAGGAACGTGATATCTGCGTTAATGATAAGAGTGATTGATGAATTAGTTTTTATCAATAACCAGTGTGGTACCGCGATTTATAGTCGTCTCTGGAATATATCCAGTGACGATTTTTTGTTTATAGGGAGAAAGTTATGAAAGTCCGACGCAGAAAGAAAGTGATTCAATTTATCTAAGTAATTTAAAACAGAAAGAGGAGAAAAATTTATGAAAAATATGAATAAGGTATTTGCCGGACTTATGGCAGCAGGATTATTACTCACTACAGGTTGTGCATCCACTTCTACAAACAGCTCTTCATCAACAAGTGATTGGTATACAGGACCTGGTTATGACAAATTATATGAAGAATTAGGAAAAGCAGATGTTGATCTTTCTAAAGCTGATGGAAAGCTAAAAGATATTCTTGATAAAGGTCAAATTGTATTGGCAACTTCTCCTGACTATCCACCTAGTGAATTTGTGGATGATCAAGGAAATGTTAAAGGATCAGATATTATGCTTGCACAATATATCGCAAACAGCCTTGGCGTAGATCTAAAGGTTGAAACAATGGATTTCAATGCAGTATTAACAGCTGTTGATACAGGAAAAGTTGACATTGGTATTTCTGGTTTTGGATACAAAGCAGATAGAGCTGAACAGTTTGAACTCTCTCATGGTTACCAGTCATCTTCAGCAGCTGCACATCATACATTACTTGTTCCTGCTGAAAAAGCAGATGAATATAAATCACTTGCTGATTTTTCTGGAAAGAAAATCGACACTCAGGCAAACTCTTTACAGGAAATGTATGTAACAGATCAGATTCCAGATGCAGATTTACAGAAAGTCTCTACATTGGATCAGGCAATTCTTGAACTTCAGACTGGTAAGATTGATGCGATTGCATTAGACAGTACAACTGCTAAGAACTATGCGGAAACAAGTGATGGAATGTTTGTCAGTGTTTATGAAAAGAATGGTGTTGAATTTGATTTAAGTCAATATGCTGATGAATCTGGTAACGTTGCTGCAGTCAAGAAAGGTGAAACTTCTTTGATTGATGCAGTGAACCAGGTGATTGATTCATTAGCAACAAGTGGAAAATACGAATCCAATTTATATACAGATATGTACTATGCCGCATGTGATGCAGCTGGTGTATCTCCAAATGAAGAATAAGAGGGAAAAATGAATAAGGGAATTATTGAAGTCTGGTGTGCTTACTATCCAATATTTTTAAAGGGTGCGATTGGTACTCTGGAATACGCAGCAATTGCGGTTATCTTTGGTTCAATCGTTGGTACTTTGATTGCAATTTTACATTTATCTAAAAACAAAGTCATTGGTGCAATCGCAAATGTCTATGTTACGGTTTTAAGAGGAACACCTTTACTTGTACAGATGTATATTGCGTATTTCTTCTTGCCAATTGCTTTACCAGCATTGAACTTTATCACAAAGGAACAGTGGGTTGTCATCTCATTGATCTTGAACTCTAGTGCATACGTATCTGAAATCATTAGAGGTGGTATCTTATCTGTTGATCCAGGCCAGATGGAAGCAGCCAGATCTTTAGGTATGAGTGCTAAAAACTGTATGATCAAGATTATTCTTCCACAGGCAGTGAAAGCGATTCTTCCATCTTTAGCTGGTGAATATATTTCCATGATCAAGGAAACATCCTTAGCTGGTACATTTATGATGTATGAATTAATGTATACAAGAGTATTACTTTTAAATAAATACTTAACATGGCAGCCATTGTTTATCATTGCAGGTATGTATTTAATTATGACAACTGTATTAACGTGGTTGTCAGGATTATTAGAAAAGAGGTTGGCTGAAAGTGACTGATATGAAAAAACCATTGATCGAGACAGTCGATCTCAAGAAGAACTTTGGTTCTCTACAAGTATTAAAAGGAATTAATCAAACAATCTATCAGGGAGAAGTTGTATCTATTATTGGACCAAGTGGCGGAGGAAAGAGTACATTTCTAAGATGCTTGAATCTGCTGGAAACACCAACAAGTGGAAAGGTTATCTTTGAAGGACAAGAATTAGATCCAAAGAGTACTGACCTAGATACACATAGACAGAAGATTGGCATGGTTTTCCAGCAATTTAATGTATTCCCTCACTTAACTGTATTGAATAATATTACAATTACACCAATGCTTGAAAAGAAAGTATCGAAAGCGGATGCTGAAAAAGAAGCAATGGAGTTATTAAAACAGGTTGGGCTTGAAGAAAAAGCGAACGAATACCCACGTAAATTATCAGGTGGTCAGAAACAGCGTTTAGCAATTGTTAGAGCGATGGCTATGCATCCTGATGTGATGCTATTTGATGAACCTACAAGTGCATTGGATCCTGAAATGGTTAAAGGTGTTTTGGAAGTTATCAAAAATTTAGCTGAAAGTGGTATGACATGTGTCATTGTTACGCATGAAATGGGTTTCGCAAAAGAAGTAAGTGATAGAGTGCTATTCATTGATGGTGGCGTCATTGCAGAAGAAGGTACACCAGATGAAGTATTCAATCATCCAAAAAATGAACGTACAAAAGAATTTTTATCCCAGGTACTATAGGAGAGCAGGTATATGAAAACAACATTTCAATATGATCATTACTATAAGTATGATGAAGTAAAAAGTAATTTAGAATATTTTGCTAATGAATATCCTGATCTTGTGAAACTGGAAGTAAATCTAGTTACAGAAGAAGGAAGAAATCAATATGCAGTTACACTTACAAACACGAAGAATGGCTCTGCAGACAGTAAACCTGCATTATATATTGATGGTAATATTCATGCAGGGGAAGTAACTTCTACAATGTGTGCAATGCATACAATTGACTATCTTGTTACAAATTATGGAACAGATGATGAAGTTACTAAACTGCTTGATGAAAAAACATTCTATGTCATTCCTCGTGTGACACCAGATGGTGCAGAAAAGTATTTATCAACACCATATTCCCTGCGTTCTGCACCACGTCCATACCTTGAAGAAAAGGGCGGCATCCAGAAAGAGGATATTGATGGTGATGGTGTGATTCGTATGATGCGTATCAAAACACCATATGGTGCCTGGAAAATTGATCCTGCTACGGAATGCTCTATGACATTAAGAGAACCAAGTGATGTAGATGGTGATTTCTATGATATTTATCCAGAAGGTGTTTTTGAAGCATGTGATGGTGATGAAAATCTTAAGACGAAAAAAGATGTCTGGGGACTGGATTTTAATAGAAACTTCCCATTGGGGTGGTTTCCAGATTCTAGACAGCCAGGTGCTGGTAAATATCCATTGAGCAATCCTGAAAACAAGGCACTTGTTGATTTTGCTTTAGCACATAACAATATTGGCGGTGCGGCAATTGGCCATACAAGTGGCGGTATGTTGTTATATCCTCCTGGAACAAGAGCTGAAAAGTCTGCGCCAGAATTAGATATGACATGCATGAAAGCAATTGCGAAAATGGGTGAAGAAGAACTTGGATATGTTGCGATGAATATCTTTGATTCCTTCATGTCAGATCAGGAACATTATGATTCTGGTGCATTTGATGACTGGTTCTATCAGTCACAAGGTGTTCCTGCATATACAATGGAATTCTGGGATGTTGCTTCAAAAGCGGGTGTTCCTCATATCTGGAATGGAAAACCAGAAGATCCAGCAATAATGTTTAAACGTTTCAATGCTACACTTGCATGGGTGAAAGAACATGCCCCACAGTATTATTCTCCTTGGAAAGTATTTAATCATCCAACATTTGGAAATGTAGAAATTGGAGGATTTGATGCGAAATTTACTGTACAGAATCCTCCTGAAAATATGCTTTGTGAAGAATGTGAACATGATACAAAGTTCAATATTCGCTTTGCGAAATCTTTGCCGGCATTAAAGATTGAAGAAGTAACAAGTGAAAAGGTGAGTGATGGTGTATATAAGTTTTCTGCAGTTGTTGGAAACCGTGGATATCTGCCAACAAATCTTACGGAAGAGGCAAATCAGCTGCGTGTGAGTAAACCAGTGACTGTCTGTGTTGAGGGATGTGAAGCTGTAAGTGGCAAAAATGAAGAAAACATTGGAAATCTAGATGGTTTCTCTGCAACTTCTACAGGTGCATTCTATGGTGACATCACAACATATGCAAATGCGAAAGCAAAGAAGAAAGTTTCATGGATTGTAAAAGCAGAAGAAGGTTCTACAGTTACTGTGACATGTAAACAAGAAAAAGCTGGAACAGATACAAAGACAATTACGTTATAAGACTAACTGAGATTTCAGTTAGTTTTTTTTGAAATGATATTAAAAGTTGGTGTGTTTAATTGTTTATGGATGAATGAAGCAAGAGTAATGCAGTATCGTAATCTTTTCTTCTGACATATATGGAGTAGATAGTGTTTGCTTTTCTAGGGATATATGTAGATGCTGCTTTATCAATGCCCAATACACCATATCTAGCATTGATATCATTTTCTTTGACTTGAAAATCAATGTGATTCTTTTTCAAAGCAGAAATAATTAGTGATACCTGGGAATATTGATTAGTTTGAAATAATATTCTTTTTGTAAATGGTAACATAAACTGACCTCATTGTTTGTTGTTTGAAAATGCAAATATATTATATTTAACAATCATTTTATGCATAGTAATTTGTGATAGAATATTTTCAATTAAAGGGGTTTAAAAATGAAATATCAAAAGCTAGGAAATTCAAATATTGAAGTATCGCAGGTTTCTTTAGGAACCTGGGGACTTGGTGGAGGAAGTGTTTGGACTGATCACAACTCTTCTTTAAAGGATACAGAATTATTGCTGGATGTATGTAAAGAACAGGGTATCAACTATATTGATACGGCACCTGTTTATGGTACGGGTGAAAGTGAAATCCTTCTAGGCAAGGCTTTGAAAACACGTAGAAATGATTTTGTTTTACAGACGAAATGTTCTTTGAACTGGAGAAATGATGGTGGAAATTTCCACTATAGCAGAGATGGCTTTACAGTAAATAATGATACAAGCTATGATGCAATCATCCGTGATGTAGATGATTCTTTATTGAGAATGGATACTGAGTGGATTGATTCAATCATTGTGCATTATGTATGCAAGGATTGGGATGTTTCTGAAACAGTATCAGCTTTAGAACATTTAAAGAAACAAGGAAAGATCCGTACATATGGATTATCTAATTCACAGCCATCTGATTTAGAAGAATATCAAAAGTATGGTGATGTTTCTCTTGTGCAGGAATTCTTCTCTATTCTTTCACCATTTCATGGTAGAGACTATTTTCCAGTGTGTGAGAAATATAATACTGTATTTCAGGTATATGGAGTATTAGAGGAAGGATTCTTGACAGGACCTGACTTCTTGAAACAGAAATATCAGGCTAGTGATATTCGTTCTCGTATTCCTTGGGTACAACAACAATATAGACAGCCATTATTAAATGCTTTTGATGCATGGAAACCTCTATGTGAAAAATACCATTGTTCCTATGCAAATCTAGTAGAAGCATGGGCGTTGCATGAATCTGCATCATTGAATTTGCTTGTTGGTATGAGAAAAGAGAATAGTGTAAAAGATACAGTGAATGTATGCAATATTACACTAACAGATGATGAGTGTAAATTCATGGAAGACAGCGTAAAGAACATTCAGGTAGAAGTATTAGATAAGTAAAAGAAATGACGTCAATCAATGACGTCATTTTGAAATCTGCTTAAGTGTTCATATGGAAGAATGAGTCTGCCTTGTACAAGACCACAGCCATCATTGATACGATATGCATCAAATGCGGTAAACATATTTACATCTACTTTAGAATAATCCAGTTCCTGTAAAGATAATCCTCTTTGATATGCTTCATCAAAATAGATGCATTCGTTTTGCTTGACTGCACTTCTTTCTGAACGTTGCTTGATTTGTCTTTGTTCATACAATGTATGATTTGCATCGCCAATTTCTGAATAATCATCCATTTCTTTTGTACGTAATTGTAATTCTACATAAGAATTGGATAAATCATCAAAGAATGAGATATGTAAAGAACGATATCCATTCTTTTTTGTATCACGAATATAATCTCTGTAGTATGGTTTTACATCATCATTTAATAATGGGGAAGAAACTCGAAATTTTCTTTGCTTTTCACTTGTGAATCCATTCTGTTCCATAAAAGATGGAAGACGATTCGCTATTTCATACAGATAATTTAATTCAATTTCTTCTTTATTATCTGTTGAGTGTAAATGACATTTTGGCATACAGATCACAATACGATATGCAATCAGATCTCGATAGTAAGATACTGCATCTACGATTTGTTCAGCAGTAGGGTATGTATTATTCTTTTGTATATATTCATAAATGTAACGAACGATATATCCATTGAATTTTTCTTCTGCACGAATCAATGATTTGATTCTTCCACGAAATGTAAATGCAAGGAATGGATAATCTGCTGCCATAATTTTATAGAATTCACGAATTCTTTGAGACTGGGACGTTAAGAAATCGTTGTGCTCTAATAAAGAAGTGTATTCCTTTAGAAATGATACATGTGATAGATCAACAATATTATTTGTCTTTTTTGCTTCCATTTCTAAAGCAGCACTATATTTATGAAGGATACGAATGAGCGTATCGCCATTATATAAGTAATCAGTTAACTGGATCATATACATATCATAAAACAAAACAGACAAAAAGAAAAACCTGGATTTCTCCAGGTCATAGAATTACATCTTTGAATATTCGCAGGCAACCTTAGCCATTAACTGTGCATTGTTGAATACGAGATGAATATTTGAATCTAAGGAATCTCCACCTGTTAATGCGGCAACCTTAGCAAGTAAGAATGGTGTGCATGCTTTTCCCTTGATGCCCTTTTCATCCATTTCCTTGATTGCTTCATCAATTGCATTGTTGATGATTGTATCATCCATAGCGAATTCTTCAGGAATTGGGTTTGTTAATAAGATACCAGAATGGAATCCGAGATCTTCACTGGATTTATATACCTTTGCACATTCTTCAGGTGTATTCATCTGGTAGTCAACTTCTAATCCAGAATGTCTTGAATAGAATGCTGGAAGTTCTTTTGTCTGGTAGCCAAGTACTGGAACACCCTGTGTTTCAAGATATTCAAGTGTTAAAGCAAGGTCTAGGATAGCTTTTGCACCAGCACAGCATACCATAACAGGTGTATGTGCTAATTCCTGAAGGTCAGCAGAGATATCGAATGTCTGCTGTGCACCTCTATGAACACCACCGATACCGCCAGTAGCGAAGAACTTGATACCTGCCATATGTGCAATGATCATTGTTGTTGTAACTGTAGTAGCACCATCCTGTCCTTCTGCACAGATAACTGCTAAATCTCTTCTGCTAGCCTTTGTGATAGCCTGTCCTTTTTTACCGAAGTATTCAATTTCTTCCTTTGTTAGACCTGCTTTGAGTCTTCCGCCAATAATAGCGATTGTTGCTGGAACGGCACCGTTATCACGAATGATCTGTTCTACTTTTAAAGCTGTTTCAACGTTCTGTGGGTATGGCATACCGTGAGAAATGATTGTGGATTCTAGTGCAACGACTGGTTTTCCTTCAGCCACTGCTTTTGCAACTTCTGGGTTTACATCTAAAAATTTGTTTAACATGTGTGTTTTCTCCTTTTCTTTTTTTATTCTTGTATCATTTTTTCTTTGAGTGCTTCAACCGACATCATAGGGTTGATTGTTTCTGCGCCTTCTACAGCGATTGCAGCTGCAGCAGAAGCAATGGCACATGTGTCTGAAAGATTTGTGCCTTCCAGATATGCCCATGTAATTGCGGCCATGAATGCATCTCCCGCTCCCGTTGCATTCTTCATGTTTGCCTTGTAACAAGGAAACATGATGGAATTGTTATGGTCTGCGCCAAATACACCATCTGTACCACATGAAATAAAGACTCTATGCAATCCTGTGCTTAGCAGGACATCGGCTGCTTTTTGTAAAGATGTTTGATCTGTAATTTTGACACCACTTAAGTATTCTGCTTCGATTCTATTTGGTTTTAATGTATTGATTTTTGATAAATATGGTTTCAGCTTTCCTGCTTTGGAAACAGATACTGGATCAGCAAAGATTGGTGCTGTGCAGTGTTCTGCAAGCCATTGAATGGAGTTTTCAGGAATGTTTGCATCAATGACAACGACTTGTGCGTTATTGATGATTTGCTGGTTTTCTGCAAGATAGCCAGGTGTGATTTCTTCACAGATACTCATATCACTGACTGCCAGTGCCATATCTCCACTTGGATCAGATAAGAAGATATATGTACTTGTAGAAGCGTTTTTAACTTTCTTCGCATGAGAGATATCAATACCAAGATTTGCGCAGCTTGCTTCAATGCGCTGTGCGTATTCATCATCTCCGAATGCGGTTAAGAAGCGTACATCTGTATCGAGCAATGAAATATTATGTGCGATGTTTCTTCCGACACCACCTAAGGATGTTGTGGACTGGCCAGGATTGGAATCTCCAGAAATGAGTGGCTTATATGATTTTCCACCAATATCAATATTGACACCACCAATGACAACGACATATGAACCACTTCTTAGAACATATCCTTTTCCAGCGATATATCCTTTTTTCATGAGATTAGAAATATGAACGGCGATAGAAGAACGAGAGATACCTGCTTTTTTTGCAAGTTCTTCTTGAGAAATCATCGGATTTTCTTCAATCCATTGTAAGATTTGTCTTTCTCTTTGAGTCATGTTTCCCTTTCTAAGCTAATATAAATTTGTTAAACAAATGCTTATACATATATTTATATACGAAAGAATCCACAAGTCAAGCGTTTTCTTTTCTTGTGGATATAATAACTCCAAATAAAATGATGATGCCGCCAATGATTTGTGTAGTAGTGATATTTTCGTGAAGGATCAGATAGGAAAGAATAATGCCAAAGACAGGCATAAAGTTCATCAGTACAGAAGCATGGGATGCCTTTAATCCTTTTAACGCATGATTATAAAGAAGAATTGCGCCAACGGAGCAGCCAGCAGATAAATAAAGAAGGGAAAAGAGAATCTGTGGCGTAACATTGATTATCATCGGATGTTCTAGTAAAAGAAGTGGAAGAAATCCAATGGCGCCAAAAAACATCTGATAATACGTAATTGTTAAAGAATCGTAGTGCAGTGGAATTTTCTGTACGAGGTAATTGTAGAATCCCCATAGAATTCCCGCAAATATTAATAGTAAGTTTCCTGCCATGTTGGAAGACGCAGAAGAGAAGCCGGTGAGAATAACAACACCTGTAACACTGCATGCGATACCTGATAACATTCGTTTGCTTGTTTTTTCGTGATACACAAGAATTCCTACAAGTATTGTTAAAGCGGGATAACATGCTTCAATCAGTGAAGTCATAGAGGCACTTGTTAAAGAAAGTGCAGTATTTTCTAATGTGTAATAAATAGAAATTCCTCCTATTGCACTGAAAATGACAGTACTTAAATCTTGCTTTGCGATTTTTGTGTGTTGACGCGTTATGCAGCGATAGATCAATAAGAGAATAAAGCTGATTGAAAATCGAAAAAGACATAATAATATTGGTGAAAAAGCTTGATAGGCAAGCTTTGTGGCAATAAAAGAAGAGGACCACATTAACATTGCGAATAGTGCATAAATATAGTATTTCATGGCAGTATTATATGATGAAAATATGGTGAAATGGAATGGTTATTTAAAGTTGAAAAAACTTTTTCAAAAAAGTGTTGACTTCTGTTTTTGAAAATGGTATATTCTTACTCGCTGAAAGGCAATAACTCGTATCACTGCAGGGCATATACGAGAGAAAATATAACAAAAAATTGCTCTTAGGAGCAAGTGATATATAACATCAAATCGATGAGAAAACTCATCGAGTGATATATAAAGGCAATCAGGACTTCAGTCCTGCGAAATATAACAACAACAGGGATTCTTCCCTGAGATATATACAGATTCACAAGACAGGATGTCTTGTTTTTTTATATCTTTTTTTGAACGATGACAATGGATGCAAACTGTCATCGTTTTTTGTTTTTATAGTGAGATTAAAAAAATGACAAAGCGTATGCATGCGTTTTGTTTTTGTGTATCTCTCGTAAAACAAGTATATGTATTATAAAATTGTTATATCGATTGTATGTAATTTCATTTAAAAAATATGTGATTCCTAGTATATGGAATCTCGTTTACCTGTATAGTAAAAACCATCACAATGAAATTGCATTTCACCATAATGTGAAATATAATAAAACAAGAAGGACGGGATATGAGTTTAAACAGTAGAATAAAGGATGTCTATGCATCATTAACAACAAGCGAAAAAATAATTGCGGATTATTTTCTTGCACATAGAGAAGAAGTTGAAACAAGTGCAGTGAAAGATCTGGCGGATAAATGTGGTGTTAGCGCAGCAACAATCGTTCGTTTTTCACGATCTCTTGGATATAGTGGATTTCCAGCGTTGAAAATGGACTTGATGGTTTCAGGTAAAAAAACGGTGGATGACTTAACACAAGAGCTGTCACAGTCAGAAAGTGTTAGAAATATTGTTGCGGCAACATATTCACATCGATTGAATACGCTGGAAAAAACAAAAGAGCTAATCGATGAGGAGACTGTTGAGAATTTTGTTGAGAAAATTCTTGCGTCTTCTGCGGTATATCTTTGTGGAATTGGCGGCAGTGGACTTGTCTGTGAAGATATTTATCAGAAGTTTACACGTATTGGAATTCGTACGTTTTATTCGCCTGATGAACAAGTAAATATTACCTGTCTTAGCAGTTTGAAAAAGGGAGATGTGCTACTTGCGGTGAGCTATTCTGGAGAAACGAAATCTGTTTTGAAATCTGCTGAAATTGCGAAAGAAAAAGGTGCGTATGTTGCCAGCGTATCTCGACTTGGAAAAACAACGCTTTCGAAGATCTCTGATTGTGTTTTCAGTATTCCTGTACATGAAAATACAGTCAGAGCAGGAGCAATTGCAAGTAGAGACAGTTCTTTATTTGTCAGTGATATGATCTATCTTTCTCTTTTTTCAAAGAAACTGAAAGAAAATAAAAAGAATCTTGCAGAAACGAGAAAGTGGACAGAAAAGTTATAAGAGGGGGATTGCTATGAAATTAGATAAAATGGAAACAGAAACAAGAAATGCCAATACAATGGATATAGACAATTGTTCTTCATTGGAAATTGTAGAAAAAATAAATCGTGAAGATGCAAAAGTAGCAGAAGCTGTTGGAAAAAAGAAAGAACAGATTGCAGAAATCATTGATAAAGTCTCTGAACGAATGAAAAAGGGTGGCCGTTTAATTTATATCGGTGCAGGAACAAGTGGAAGACTTGGCGTATTAGATGCATCGGAATGTCCGCCTACGTATGGCGTTTGTAGTGACCTTGTTGTCGGTTTGATTGCGGGTGGACAAAGTGCCATGTTTAAGGCAAAAGAAGGTGCAGAAGATGATTATGATTTGGGAAGAAATGATCTTGAAAATCTGCATTTAAATGCAAATGATTCCGTCATTGGACTAGCTGCAAGTGGAAGAACACCTTATGTTATTGGCGGGTTGGATTATGCCAAATCGATTGGTGCATATACGGCAAGCGTATCTTGTGTGAGTGATAGTGAAGTTTCTTTACATTGTGAAACGGCAGTGGAAGTGATTACGGGTCCTGAAGTGATTACAGGTTCTACAAGAATGAAGGCGGGTACTGCTGAAAAGATGATCTGCAATATGATTTCTACTGGATGCATGATTCATTATGGAAAAGTATTTGAAAACCTTATGGTTGATGTGCAGCCAACAAATGAGAAACTAGTTGTGCGCGCAAAGAATATTATTGCGGAAGCTGTACATTGTGATGCAAAAGAAGCAGAAGAACTTTTTGAAGCAAGTGGTAAAAATGTTAAAATCGCCATTTTGATGGGAAAAGGCAAGTGCAATAAGAGTATGGCAGAAAAGAATCTGGCACAATGTAATGGAAATGTGCATCATGCTATTGTTCATACGATGGAGAAAGCAAAATGAAATATATAGGGCTGATGTCTGGAACAAGTTTAGATGGTCTAGATATTGCGTATTGTTCAATTGATGGCTTTTATACTTCAACAAATGTTCAATTGCTTGCATATAAAGAAGTAAAGATGCCTAAGCAATTAAAAGAAAAGATTCAGTTTGCGTGTAATAAAGAAGGTGCACATACAGATGATATCTGTTCATTGAATTTTGAACTTGGAACATGGTTTGGAGAATCCACAAAACAGTTTATGGATGAAAATGCAATTCGTTGTGATGATGTTGATGCAATCTGTTCTCATGGACAGACAGTTTATCATATTCCTGAAAGTGGTAATGGACTTGTTCGCAGTACGTTGCAGCTGGGAGAGGCAGCAGTCATAGCATGGATCACTGGATGTAGAGTGATTTCTGATTTCCGCTCTATGGATATGGCGGCTGGTGGAGAAGGAGCTCCACTTGTACCTTATGCAGATTATCTTTTATATAGAAGTAATACGAAGCGTAGAGTTCTCGTAAATATTGGCGGTATCAGCAATGTGACGTACCTTGATCAGGGATGCAGGGAAGAAGATGTTGTTGCTTTTGATACTGGTCCTGGAAATATGATGATTGATGAAGCAATGCGTCATTTCTTTCAGAAAGAATATGATAAGGATGGAGAAGTAGCACGAAGTGGAAAGATTGTTGATTCACTTTTTAAAGAACTGCAGAAGGAACCATATATTCATGCTGCTCCGCCAAAAAGTACAGGAAGAGAATTGTTTGGTAAACAAAGAGTTGAAAGAATACTTGCAAAGTATAAAGAAGATGGGAAAGATATCGTTACAACCTTAACACATTTTACTGCCTGGTCGATTGCTGAAAATATTCATCAATTATTAGAAGAAAATGGAAATGTTGATGAAGTGATTGTATCGGGTGGAGGTGCACATAATCACTTTCTTCTAGAACTGATACAGTTTTATATGCAGCACGCAAAAGTGATGTGCCAGGAAGATCTTGGTTTCAGCAGTGATGCAAAAGAAGCTATTTGTTTTGCTCTTCTGGGCAATGAAACAATGCATTTGCATTATTCCAACATGAAAAGTGCAACAGGAGCAAAAGAAAAAGTAATTCTAGGAAATATTACGCCTGCCATCAGGAGGTTTGAGTGAAATGAATCGTTTAGAAAAGAATCAGAAATGGAATGATACTGATTATGATATTCCAAAATTTTCTTATAAAAGTGCTTTTTTGATTACGCTTGTTACATTTTTTGTTACAGCTTTTGCAATTTATATTTCTAATGGAAACAAAATATGTATACTGCTTGCCTTGAGTCTTTCTTTATCACTGACAACAGCATATTCGCGTTATTTTATAGATACAAAGCGAGGAATGGGAAAAGATTTCTTAAAAACATTTCTTCTCTTGTTTCTAGCGTGTGCAGTTGTGCTGTATTTCGTTCAATTCTAATAAGAAAATCCATGTGAACAATACTAAAATGTAAAATAACAGGATATATGCTATTTGTTCATTAAGAACACTTCTATAGTACATATCCTGTTATTCTTTATCTAGTTGGCATTTATTTGACGATTACTTATTTTTGCTTTTTAAGTAATATCCACCAGCTTTATTAGAGCCACGATGTTCTACATAAGTAGTCAAATTTCTTTTCAACTCATTTTTTATCATGTCTCTGTTAACGAAGGGCATATTTGCTTGAATTAATTCTGTTAATTTTATCGTGCTGATTCCAGGATTTAGTTTTAAAGCTTTCATTATTTCAAGTCCTAAATCGCTTATTGGGTCAGTTATTGGGTCAGTTATTGGGTCAGTTATTGGGTCAGTTGTTGATTCGTTTTTCAGATAGTTTATGTTTGGCAATGTGACGAAAAAGAAATTTTCTGTTGCTTTAAATTCAGGTTTCACGTCGTAATTCTTATAACTTTCAATTGTTCTAGGAATTCCTGTACCAAAATTTTCAATCATGCCTAGTTTATCGAACACATGTACTAATCTTGGATTACGATACGTTTGTACACCGTTCATAATATCTTCCATGGAAGCGTTGAATATTCCACCAGGACTAGTGATTTTTACCTTGTCAGGGAAAAATTCAATTTTAATGTTTGAACGTATAAAGTAATTGGCATGACATATTGCATTTAAAACCATTTCGCGAATAGATGCTCCTGGATAAGATTTTGTTTCAATTCGTTTAAATGAACTTCCGTCAATTACAACTCGTAGATCATTTAGTCTTTCAGCTTGCTCCTCTACGTTTTTTAAAATATCTACTAATGAGCCTTTAAAGCTCTTTTTGATTCTAAAATTCATTTCAGAATCGTACTCTGCAACTTTGACAACAATCTCTGATTGATCAGATAACAAATAAGCAAGGTTTGTATACTCCCCTGATTGAGATTTCAAACCCAGTGTATTCATTAATCGAGATGTTAAATTTAAATCATTTTCTTCGAGTGCTCGTTCAAAAGCTTTGAATGTCAGATTTTGTTCATCAGAAGTATCATCTTCATAACTGTAGCTATGTGACTCCATTATCATACGTAATATTTCATCGTCACTGGCTTTGCGTTTGCTTCTGCCCACACGGATATATACGCCTGAAGGTTTTGGACCTTTTTCTCTTAAATAGTATGGTTTGTTTGTCCCTTTAGAAATTTCAATGGCTAAAACATCATCCTTATTGAAATAGTATTGAATCAATCCTGAAGGTTTAGGAAAAAAAGCTTCTTGAATCCAATTCCCTAATTTTAAATCTATTTTATCTTTAGAGCTGTCATCCTTAATACCTATAATACTTCCATCATCTTCAACACCTACATAAATGGTTCCACCATTACTATTAAGAAAAGCAATTATTTCGCTTTTAACTTCATCAATCAGTTCACGTTTTAATTCTGTATATTCATCCTCAAAATATTTAGCCATTTATAGTGTCACCTCTGTTCTAAATGTTATAAATAATGACTCAATAAATCAATAGAAATTTCAATAGATTTTAGTTTGTTTTTGTTTCTGAGAATGGTGTAGTTATATCTATTAGCTTTTGAATCAAAATCATAATTTCAGTGATTTGTCGTTGTAACTTTTCATGGTTTTCTGTGTAAAAGGATTCAACGATTGCATTTTGTGAATAAACAGATATTGCTATCTGATTCATATTTCAGCAAGCATCCTTAAAATATTACTGATTTCAATTAATTCTTTAGTGGGTGCAGAGCTGAGAAGTAAACTATTTATATACATTTGCAGATAAAATTTGCGAGATAGGTTCGATTAAAAGTTGGTACACAAATAAAAGATGCATAAAAATGCACCTCAAAATATTTGAACGTCGATATTTCATGATGACCTCTTGAAACATCATGTTATTTTACAATATGTCTAAACCTCATCCAATTTTGGAGCGACAGATCATATGGATCTTTTAGTCATTGTTTTGAAATTGAATGGGCTCTTTATCTTTGTCTTCTGTCCATACCATTTTTCTGATAATATAACCATTTATTTTTATACATTCTATCGTCTGCGGTTTTAGAAATTTCTTCCACATTTTCCCATTTCTTTTCACTGTTGAAAACAACACCATACGAAATGCCCATAGATTCAACAAGTTCACCATGCCAATGATCAACGTTTGCTTCAAATGTTTGCAGAAGCGTATCAAAATCTTCGACATGTTTACTTAAAAGAACCACAAATTCATCTCCGCCTACCCTATAAACTTTGCCATACTTGCAAAACATTTCTTTCATACAATCTGCAGCAGCTTTGATCAGTTCATCTCCGGCTGCGTGACCTAATGTATCATTGGCATGTTTTAAACCGTTGAGATCTAAAGATAAATAAATCCATTCTTGATTTAGATCAAGCTGATGCATATCTGTCTCATATGCATGCCTGTTATAGCAGCTTGTGAGTTCATCAGTATTGGAGGTATATAGTAATTTTTCTTTTTCAAATTTCTCTTTCATAAATTTGGAAAGAAGAAAAATCATACAACAAGAAGCGATTGTAAGATAAACACCAACGATAATAATGGCAATGGTATTTTCTTCATGATAGAAGGTATTTTCCATAGTTACTGCGACAATGAAAGAGCCGCGTTGACGTAACATGCATCTTTCATTTTTCCCATTGATTGTTACATACATGTCTAAAGGAGTGTCAGTTAATGCAGGTGTATTAATACCTATTTCATGCAAGGTCATACCTAATTTTTCTGAATCTGTTGCCCCTTCAATTACATTGGTGGTATGATCTGCAACAATTAGTTCCATGCCATCGTATACTGGCATATTCGCAACTACTTTGGATATTTCGTTTTGTTTTAATTCTCTTAAAAGACGCTTTGGAGAAATGCCTACCTGGATCATCTTTGATTTAGATTCATTCCATGTGATTGCGTACATCATTTCTTTAGCTTCAGATGTATTTGGGGTGACATCTTGGCACATAGAAAGATTCTTGTCTTTCAACATGTCTTTAAAATAGGATATTTGCTCCCCGGAATCAAAAGAGTATCCATAATATTTAGGAATTGAACCACTGTAAATGACACCTTTTTTATTAAAGATATGAATTTCATCTACAGACATCAGTTTTGCAATTTTCTGTAATTCATCTACATCGTATTCTACTTCTGGTTTTGCATCAATAATGTAAGAAACGGCTTTTGCTCTAACGATATAATCATCTTTTAATGAATCAATCAGCTGAGCTTCACTTGTTTCGTTTTTATCAATAATAGAAATTACACGATCAAGCAATACTTGAGAAGTCATAGAGGCATTTTTTTCGTTTACATAGTTCAAAATGCCAGTTTCTAATAACAAAGCTATTGCAGTAACAACGATTGCTAAACCAATCAGATTTTTCTTTTTCATAGTTCCATTGTATAGTAATTCGTCATGTTTCGTTTATGAAATTTGATTACAAATTATATATAAATATATTGAAATGGAATTTCTGTAAGTATATAATGTGATTAAATTCTGAAAGGGCTTTACGAAAGCGCGCAGTGAAGCAAATTTCAGAGATCATTCGAAAGGGGTATAAAATGTTCGAAAAGTTAACTGCTTTATTAAACGATAAACTGTCCGGACCAATGACAAAGCTGGCTAACCAGCGTCATTTAAGAGCGATCCGTGATGGTATTGTCGCAACGCTGCCACTTATTATTGTTGGCTCGTTTTTCCTGATTGTAGCGAATCCGCCACTGCCAGAAAGCTGGGGTATTTATAAGTTTTTGACAGGACATGCTGCACAGATTGTCTTACCATATCGTATGACAATGTATATCATGACTCTCTATGCTGTATTTGGAATTGGATCTTCTTTGGCAAAATCTTATGACCTGGATGGATTGTCTGGTGCAATTCTATCTGAAATTGCATATTTATTAACAATTGTTCCAGTCAATGTTACGGCTGAAGATGCTGGTATTGCAGGCTTTGTTCTTCCAATGCCAAAGCTTGGATCTGCAGGATTGTTCGTAGGTATTGTTACTACAATGATTGCAATTGAAATCTATAATTTCATGGATAAAAAAGGATGGAAAATTACAATGCCTGATGCAGTTCCACCTGCAGTTGCAAGAAGTTTTGAACAGTTACTTCCAACAGCTGTTGTGATTCTTCTGATTGGTGGTATTACTTACTTTGCTGGTTTTGACTGGCATGGATTTGTAGGTATGCTTGTAAAACCACTTGTTTCAGCAAGTGATAGTCTTGGAAGTGTTCTTCTGATTGTATTCTTAACATGTTTCTTCTGGGTATTTGGTATTCATGGTGCTTCTATTGTTGGCTCTCTTGCTAGACCAGTCTGGCTGATTCTTCTTGAACAAAATGCAACTGCATTAGCAGCAGGGGATGCAATGCCAAATATTGCACCAGAACCTTTCTATCAATGGTTTATCTGGATTGGTGGTGCAGGATGTACAATTGGTCTGGCAATTCTTATGGCGTTTAAATCAAAATCTGCATATGCCAAGAATCTTGGCAAGACAGCATTCCTTCCAGCATGTTTCAATATTAATGAACCAATTATCTTTGGTGCTCCAATCGTATTGAATCCAACATTGATGATTCCATTTATTATCAGTCCATTTGTATGTGCTATCGTTGCATACATTTGTACTGCTGCTGGACTTGTGTCAAGAGTATCTGTGAATGCTCCTTGGACACTCCCTGGCCCAATTGGTGCATATCTAGCTACTGGTGGAGACTGGAGAGCTATCGTTCTGAATGTTGTTCTGATTGTTATTTCTGTTTTGATTTATTACCCATTCTTTAAGATGTGGGATGCAGAATTACTTGCAGAAGAAGAGAAAAAGGACGCATAATCATAACGGGTCTTTACAAGATCCGTTTTTCTTTGAAAGAGGTGTTATTATGAGAAGACTTGGAATATCTATTTATCCTGAAAAAGATACAGAAGAACATATTCATACTTATTTAAAGCAGGCTGCTGATTTTGGCGCGAAAAGAATCTTTTCTTGTCTGCTTTCTGTTACAAAAAATCCTGAAGAAATCAAAGCAGAATTCAAGCGAATGAATCGCTATGCGCATGAACTTGGGTTTGAAGTTGTTTTAGATGTTTCTCCAAAAGTATTCAGTAAACTTGGAATCAGTTATTCTGATCTTTCATTCTTTCAGGAGATTGAAGCTGATGGAATTCGTCTGGATCAAGGCTTTACTGGTAATGAAGAAGCTATGATGACATATAATCCACAAGGATTGAGTATTGAAATTAATATGTCTAATGATACGCATACGGTTGATACAATTATGGATTATGAACCAGATACATATCATCTAACTGGTTGCCATAATTTTTATCCACATCGTTATACTGGATTGTCTTTGGATCATTTTATTTCCTGTACGCAGAATTTTAAAAAATATGGTTTGCATACAGCCGCATTTGTCGGATGTGCATCTGAAGACTGTTTTGGGCCTTGGATTGCAAAAGAAGGATTATGTACACTAGAAATGCATAGAAATCTGCCATTGGATGTACAGATCAAACATATGATTGAAATTGGTTTGATTGATGATATTCTGATTTCAAACTGTTATCCATCTGAAGAAGAAATGAGACGTTTGAAGAAACTTGATCTTTCTTTAGTTACTTTTGAAGTAGAGCCTGTAGAATCATTACCGGAATTATTCCATAAAGTTATATTTGATGAATTACAAATGAATCGTGGAGATGTGAATGAAAATATGATCCGTTCTACACAGACACGTGTGAAATATGCTTCTGAAACATTTCCGATTTTCAATGCTCCTGCTATCATAAAAAGAGGAGATGTCATGGTTGAGAGCTCTGAACATGGACATTATGCTGGTGAAGTGCAGATAGCAAAAGCAGATATGGGAAATACTGGTTTAACAAATGTCATTGGACATGTACGTGAAGAAGAATTGTTCCTTCTGGATGATTTACGACCTTGGCAGAAATTTCGTTTTGTGGAGAAATAAATGATGGTCATTGGTATTGACGTTGGTGGTACAAAGACAAAAGCGGTTTTATTTGATGAAGATGGGAATGTTGTGAAGGAAGTTGTATCAGGCAGTGCACATCCATTGAATGCAGATGATGAGACAATCATAAAAACGTTACAGAAATGTTTGATTGATGAGAGTTCACCTGTTGTTTTTGGGTATGCTGGATATGGTAAAAATGCTGCTATGAGACAGCATATTCATGATCTTGTGACAAGTGTATGTAAAGATAGAAAATATGTTCTTTTGAATGATATTGAAATGGCAATGCTATCTACTCTTAAAGATGCAGATGGCATCTGCGTGATTCTTGGAACAGGAAGTATTGCATTGAAAAGAAAAGGCTCTTGCTTAGAAAGAAGAGGAGGCTGGGGATATGTTCTTGGTGATGAAGGTAGTGGATATGCAATTGGCAGGGAAATGCTGCGATTGTTTGTGAAGCAGGCAGACCATAGAGCTATTCCTTCTCACTTGTTTCAGGAAGTTATGCATTTGTATGATTTAAAAGATCCTTCAGAATTGATTGGAAAAATCATGGAAGATGGGAAAGTGAATCGCACGCTTGTAGCGCAATGTGCATCGCTTTGTGATAAAGATGGTGTTTTAGAAGAAGTGCGGATGATACTGGAAGAGCAGGCAAAACAGGTTGCGGAAATGATCAATTCGTTTAGAGAAGACATGCCCGTTGTGATTACTGGCGGTATGCGTCATAACAAAGCATTTATGTCTTGCCTTAAGAAATATCTTAATTCATTTGAAGTTGCACAACATGAACCTGTATATGGTGCTTATGTATATGCAAAGGAAAAGACGCTATGAAGTTACATAGCGTCTTTTAATATCCTTGTGTTTTATCAACAATATTTTCTAATGGTTCTTTGTTGATGAAATGTAACAGGTTTTTATGGAAAATATGAATGACATTGTCATAGTTTGCCTGTGCATTGAATCGACCAGAAATATGTGGTGTGATATATACATTTTCAACATTCCAAAGATCCATATTCTTAGGAAGTGGTTCATATTCCGTAACATCTAAGCAGGCAGCGCGTAAATGCTTTTCTTTCATGATACGTACAAGATCCTTTGCGACGATTGCAGAACCTCTTCCAACATTGATGATCATTGCACCTTGTTTGATTTGATGCAGTCTTTCATAGTTGAATAAATGCTTCGTCTGTTCTGTTTCTGGAAGAGAGAGTGCGATGACATCTTTATCTGCTAATACATCATCAATTTTATCGAATGTATAAATGTCTTCTAGATAGTCTGGTAAATCATGTTTTGTACGTGTCAAACCATATACTCTGGCTCCTAGTGTATGCATGAGTTTTGCGTATGCAGAGCCAATATTTCCCGTGCCGATGGATAATACTTTGAGTTGCGAAATTGTTGGGACAGAGCCTAGGTTGGTCCATTCGTGTTTTTGGGCAACTTTTTCATATGCGAATAGATTTTTGTATACCGCAAGTGTGCATGCAAGCATGTGTTCACTGATGGCTTCGTTGTATGCTCCTTTTGCGTTTGTTAATACAATGGAATCAGGAATTGAGCAATATGCATTTGCACCGGCGGAATCTAGCTGAATCCACTGCACAGAAGTATCTTTGATCATACTTAAATCTGGATTTCCAAAAACAATGTCAATGTCTTTGAAATCTTCTTTTGTGACGGATTTTTTTTCTTTGAAAATACAGGTAATTCCTGTATCTAAAAATTGTTGTTTCTTGTTTTCTTCGATTGGTGTTAAAAATAAAGCTTTCATAGTATAGTTACCTCTGGTGCATTATAACATCAATCTTTTTTTTGAAAGATGATTTTCTGAAGCTGAAATTGTAATATATTATCAGAAAAGGAATATGAAATATTTATGATAAAACTATTAATACGTTCAGATGATATTGGATATTGCGATGGTGTGAATCGTGGAATTCGAGATAGTGTAGAAGCTGGGCTTGTAAAAAGTGTTGGATTGATGCCAAATATGATAGAAGCAGTAAATGGCTTTCAAATGGTGAAGGATCAGGATGTTTGTGTTGGACAACATACAAATCTTTGTCTAGGAGTTCCTTGTTGTGATCCAAAAGATATTCCAAGTCTTGTGAATGAAAATGGAGAATTCAAATCAAGTTCGCAATTCAGAATTGCATTCAAAGATGGTGTGGATTTAATTTCATTAGATGATGCTATTCTTGAAATTGAAGCACAGTATCGTAGATTTAAAGAAATGACAGGAAAAGATCCTGATTATTTTGAAGCACATGCAATTGCTTCAAGTCATCTTTCAGAAGCGTTAGAAATCGTGTCTGAAAGAAACCATCTTCCGTATTCCAATCTTTCCCCTATGGATGAATATGGTACATTCTGTGGTGTGAAAATCAGACAATGCAGGATGCGTTCTATGGAAAAGGAATATGATCCATTTCTGACACTGCAGGAAGCAGTCAAGAATGCAGACCCTTCTGTTGTGAATGTATTTGTTACACATCCAGGATATGTGGATGCATATCTTGAAATGCATTCTTCTTTAACTGTGAATCGTGAAAAAGAAGTGGCAATGTTAAAAAATGAAGAAGTCAAGAAATGGCTGCAGGAGAATGAAGTAACTCTTGTTTCTTATAGGGATATTGTGAATCTGTGAATTCATCAAACAATTCTTATGATTTGTTCATTTGGTTTGAAAATGATGTGGTGTAGAATATAAGTAATAAAGGAGGACATTTGTATGTTGAAACATATTAAATGGACGGATGTGTTAATGGCACTTGCATATGTTGTTGCAGGTGTACTATTAGTTATATTCCCAGATATCAGTGCGAAATATATTTCGTATATTGTTGGAATTACATCAATCGTATATGGAATTGTTTCTTTAACCGCGTATTTCCTGGCAGATATTCGTGAGACGCTCTACAACAATCATTTTGTGGTTGGACTGATCACAATTATATTTGGTTTAGCAGTCATTGTGAAAAGAGATCTCATTATGAATCTTGTACCATTTGTTCTTGGACTATTGATTGTGACAAGCGGACTTGTAAAGCTGCATCGTGCTGTGATTGCGGCACGCATTAAATACAATGCTTCTTTCACATATGCATTATTAGGTGTTGTATCTATTATTGTTGGTATTGTGGTTATGTTTTTCTTGTCTGGTGAAACAACACAGAACATCATATTTATCATTATTGGATGTGGATTGATCTATAGCGGAGCATCAGATCTATTTATTCAATTCTTTCTGGCAAGTAAATTCAATGCGTTTATGAAACGCTTTGAAGGAGCTGTCAAGGATGCACAAAGCAATGTAATCAACGTTGAAGCAGTTGAAAAACCACAAGAAGACGAACAGTCAAATGATTCAGATATGGAAGGGTAGCATAGCTATCCTTTTTGTATGCATGAAACGACAAGAATGTATAATGTATAAATTCCTCTCTGCAGGAAATTTATGCTAGAATATTAACTCGGAGGATTTATATGTTTAATGACTGGTTTAGCATAGGTCCACTTACTGTACATGGATATGGTGTGATGATTGCGGTTGGTATCTTAGCAGCATCATGGCTGGCAACAAAACTATGTAAAGAATATAAGCTGGACTATGAAAATATTGATTCATTTATTATATTTGTCATCGTTATTGGATATGCTTTTAGCAAGCTGACATATTGTTTAACTGTATTTGATCAATTCTTGAGTGATCCATTATCTGTACTTGGATCTGGAGGATGGGTCGTATATGGAGGAATCCTAGGAGGCTTGCTTGCAGCTTTGATCTGGTGCAAATGGAAAAAGTGGAAGTTCATGGATTATTTTCAAGTATTGATGCCATGTGTTTCTTTAGCACAGGGATTTGGAAGAATTGGCTGTTTCTTTGCGGGATGCTGTGGCGGTGCTGTAACAGATGCGTGGTATGGTATACAATTTCCAGCGTCTTCCCTGGCATGGACAACAACACAGAAAATTATTCCAACACAGTTATTATCCAGTGCAGGAGATTTTTTGATTTTTGCATTTTTGATGTATAACCTGAAAAAAGGAAAACATCCAGAAGATACGGGAGCCTGGTATCTGATCTTGTATTCTGTTGGAAGATTCTTGATTGAATTTTTGAGAGGAGATCTGATTCGTGGTGGAATTGGACCATTCTCAACATCACAATTTATTTCATTATTTGTAGTAGTACTTGGTGCATATATGATTTGGAACAGACAAAGAAAAGAGGAGAAACAATGAAAATCGGTATCGCAAATGACCATTCAGCAGTCGCAATGAAAAATGAAGTCAAGGAGTATCTGGAAAGCCTTGGCTACGAAGTTGTAAACTTCGGAACAGACACAGATGATTCTGTTGATTATCCTGTGTATGGTGAAAAAGTAGCAGAAGCAGTTGCAAATGGTGAAGTTGATAGAGGTGTTGCAATCTGTGGAACAGGTGTAGGTATTGGACTTGCCTGCAACAAGGTAAAGGGTATTCGTGCTTGTACTTGTTCAGAACCATACAGTGCTGAATATTCTAGACGTCACAACAATGCAAATGTAGTTACATTTGGTGCAAGAGTTATTGGACCAGAAACAGCTAAGCAGATTGTAAAAGTATTCATGGAAACACCATTTGAAGGCGGCAGACATGAAAGACGTGTCAATCAGTTAATTGAAATCGAAAATAAATATTTCAAGTAAGATCACTTCATTTGAAGTGATTTTTTCTTTACAAGAAGTGAAAAAAGAGAATAATTAAAAACAAAGAAAAGAGGTAACGTATGTACTATATTGATATGCATTGTGATACGATCACAAGATTACTGAAAGATGCGGATCAAGGAAAATCATCCAACTTAAGAGAAAATGATCTTCATATTGATCTGAATCGCATGAAACAGGCAAATTATTTATTACAGAACTTTGCGGTATTTACTCCACTTGGACATGTAGATGATCCAATGGAATTTGCATTGCGTGCAATTGACAAATACTATGAAGAAATTGACGGGAACAAAGATATCATTCGTCCAGTGTATTGTTATGATGACATTGAAAAGAATCGTAAAAATGGATTTATGAATGCAATGCTGACGTTAGAAGAAGGTGCAGTTGTACATAATGATTTACGTATCTTACGAGATTTTTATCGTCTTGGTGTAAGAATGATTACATTAACATGGAACTATGAAAATGGTATTGCATTCCCTAACTTTACACCTGGAAAAGATGAAGATCGTGGAGACATGTTAAGACATATTAATGAAACGGATGGTTTAACACCATTTGGAAGAGAATATGTCAAAGAATGTAATCGTTTAGGTATTATTGTGGATGTTTCTCATTTAGGAGATAAAGGCTTCTGGGATGTGATTGCATTGAGCACAAAGCCAATTGTTGCTTCTCATTCCAATGCGAGAAGTGTTTGTGGGGTTGCTAGAAACATGAGTGATGAAATGATACTGGCATTGCATAAGAATGGTGGTGTCATGGGTATGAATTATTGTGAAGATTTTGTCAGTGATGATAGTAATGGCAGTGTTATGAACATTGTGAAGCACATTAATCATATTAGAGATCTTGGATGTATTGATAATATTGGACTTGGTTCTGACTTTGATGGTATTTCTACAAGAAAAGAAATGGAAGAATGTTCCAAGATGTATTTGCTATGTGATGCATTAGAAAAAGAAGGCTATACAGAAGAAGAAATTGAAAAAATCTGTTATAGAAACGTATTGCGTGTTTATGAAGCAGTACTCAAATGAAAAATAATTTGATAAAATAAGCTTAGCTTATGGAAAAAACAAATGACATTACAAAATTAAAAGTAGCATATGCAATGCGTGAATGCATGGAAAAAGCAACAGTAGAAGATATTACTGTTCGAAAGATCTGTGAAAAAGGCAACTTTTCAAGGCAGACGTTTTATCGTTGCTTCAGTGATAAATATGATTTAATCAACTGGTATTTTGATCGTATCTTGAATGAATCATTCAAGCAGATGGGAAAAGGTACAACAATTCGTGAGAGTCTTGTTTTGAAATTCCGTTACATTCAACAGGAACAGCTGTTTTTCCGTGCAGCGTTTTCTTATGATGATCAGAATAATCTGACAGATCATGATTTTGAAATGATTTTTGATTTCTATAAAAATCTGATTCATGAAAAAAGTGGTGCATATCCAAATCAGGAAATGCAGGATATGCTGGAAATGTATTGTCATTCTTCTGTTTATATGACAGTGAAATGGATCATGAAAGAACATGCGAGATCTGCAGAAGAACTGGCAGATCTGATGGTGGAAGCAATGCCTTATCCATTATCACAATTGTTTAAAAAGCTGAATATTTTAGGAACCTAAGCGAGAATCCTCGGCCATTCAATGACCGAGATGAAAGCGCCATTTTTCTTCCACTTATTTCAAAATAAGAAGATCAATATTTCTGCATAAATAAGCTATATTTCATCATTCTGCCATGGTATAATATATGTAGAAAGTGAGCCATATTTTATGCCAAAAGCACGCAAGAAAAAGAGTTCTGAGTTTGAA
>OIYH01000036.1_pt1 | contig 116233 bp, 115 predicted proteins | sample 1587911 | NCBI WGS metagenome assembly OIYH01 (sample SAMN03283252) | human gut metagenome | biome: human-associated habitat; material: feces | host: Homo sapiens | place: USA | collected 2013
GGCAACGGAAAGGGGCGGAAGTGTCGCCGGGGAGTGTCGCGCGGCACCCTTGGGCGGCGGAAAGGGGCGGAAGTGCTGCTGGGGAGTGTCGCGCGGCACCCTTGGGCAGCGGAAAGGGGCGGAAGTGTCACCGGAGAGTGTCGCGCGGCACCCTTGGGCAACGGAAAGGGACGAAAGTGTCGCCGGAGAGTGTCGCGCGGCACCCTTGGGCAACGGAAAGGGGCGGAAGTGTCACCGGAGAGTGTCGCCGGCACCCTTGGGCAACGGAAAGGGACGGAAGTGTCGCCGGGGAGTGTCGCGCGGCACCCTTGGGCGGCGGAAAGGGACGGAAGTGCTGCTGGGGAGTGTCGCGCGGTCACTGAGCTTGCCGAAGTGGCCATATTTTCAGGGATGGTGGCCGTGATTCTTCGTCAGATGATGGCGAATCTGCCAAATTGTCATATTCGAGGGAATGGCATAACATTCGATAATACTCCTTGCGTCCGGCTTCGGGAACGATGAAGGCGAAAGAAAAACGCTGCACTTCGGATCTGGCTGGGCAAAAGAAAGAATGATGCCCAGATCCGGTGAACGGGGTCGGGCGAGAAACAAAAAGAATAACGAAAAACAAAAAAGAATAATAGGAGATTAAGAATATGGGAAAAATTATTGGTATCGACCTTGGAACCACGAATTCGTGCGTTGCGGTCATGGAAGGCAATCAGCCAACCGTCATAATCAACAACGAGGGTGAAAGAACCACCCCTTCAGTAGTCGCCTTTACCGATGGCGGTGAAAGAAAGATCGGTAACCCTGCAAAGCGTCAGGCCATCACGAACCCGCAGAACACAGTCTTCTCCATCAAGAGATTCATGGGTGAGACTTACGAACAGGTTCAGAAGGAGATCGCCAGAGTGCCTTACAAGGTTGTCAGAGGTGAGAACAACACTCCGCGTGTTGACATCAACGGCAAGCTCTATTCACCTCAGGAGATTTCAGCGATGATTCTCCAGAAGATGAAGAAGACCGCCGAGGACTACCTCCGTCAGGAAGTCACCGAGGCTGTCATCACAGTTCCGGCCTACTTCTCAGACTCACAGCGTCAGGCCACAAAGGAGGCCGGCAAGATCGCCGGACTCGATGTCAAGAGAATCATCAACGAGCCTACGGCCGCAGCCCTGGCTTACGGTCTTGACAAGAAGAACAAGGACATGAAGGTCGCTGTGTATGACCTTGGTGGTGGTACATTCGATATTTCCATCCTTGAGCTTGGTGGCGGAGTCTTCGAGGTTAAGTCAACCAACGGTGACACACACCTTGGAGGTGACGACTTCGATCAGGAGATCATCAACTGGCTCGCCCAGGAGTTTGCCAACGAGAACGGCGGAATCGACCTGAAGAAAGACCCTATGGCCCTTCAGAGATTGAAGGAAGCCGCCGAGAAGGCCAAGATCGAGCTGTCCAACCAGACATCGACCGAGATCAACCTGCCTTACATCATGCCGGTTGACGGAATTCCTAAGCACCTTGTAAAGACTCTTACCAGAGCCAAGTTCGAGCAGCTTTGCGACAACCTCTTCCAGAGATCTATCGAGCCTTGCCGTCAGGCACTCAAGGACGCCGGTCTGAACGCTTCCGATATTGATGAGGTTCTTCTCGTGGGTGGTTCAACACGTATCCCTAAGGTACAGGAACTTGTCAAGGAGTTCTTCGGCAAGGAGCCTAACAGGAGTGTCAACCCAGACGAGGTTGTGGCCATCGGCGCGTCAATCCAGGGCGGTGTGCTCGCAGGTGATGTGAAGGATGTGCTTCTGCTTGATGTCACTCCGCTGTCACTCGGTATCGAGACCCTCGGTGGTGTGATGACAAAGCTCATCGAGTCCAACACGACCATCCCTACCCACAAGTCTCAGGTGTTCTCCACCGCGGCTGACAACCAGCCTTCTGTAGAGATCCACGTGCTTCAGGGTGAGCGTCCTATGGCGAAGGACAACAAGGAGATCGGTCTCTTCCATCTGGACGGAATAGCTCCGGCTCCGAGGGGAATACCTCAGATCGAGGTTACCTTCGACATCGACGCCAACGGTATCCTGAACGTGTCCGCCAAGGACAAGGCTACCGGCAAGGAACAGAACATCAGAATCGAGGCTTCATCAGGTCTGTCTGACGACGAGATACAGAGGATGCGTGACGAGGCGAAGGCCAACGAGGCCGCCGACAAGGAGGCCAAGGAGAAGGTTGACAAGATCAACAACGCCGACGCTCTCTGTTTCCAGTCCGACAAGAACCTGAAGGACTACGGCGACAAGATTCCTGCTGACAAGAAGTCAGCCATTGAGTCAGCCCTCGGCTCCCTCAAGGAGGCTGTCAAGAATCAGAACATCTCTGACATCGACCGCTACACCGAGGAACTCACGAAGGCTTGGAACGCCGCCTCAGAGGACATGAATCGCGCCGCCCAGGCCGGTGCCCAGCAGGGTCCTCAGCCTGGTCCTCAGGGACCGCAGAACGGCCCGGATGACCAAGGCCCGGACGAGCAGTAAAGACGATCGGATAATCAGATGATAATCAGATAATAAGAGAGAGGATGTGATTTCACACCCTCTCTCTTTTTCATTCCTTTTCATCTGATTCGGAACGAGAAAAATCGGATGACTGCTTTCGCGAAGTGTGATCTATGCCACCGACCAGCCATTCACCTGTAATCAGCCATAGTTCATAGAACATTAGCCATTCTGATGCCTACGGGACTATTGTCCTCGCCAGAAGATTTGACGGCAGCCACTCCTTGAATCCAGGATAGAACAGGCAAATCTGCTGTTCAGGGGTGCTGAATACATGGGGCAGCTTATCCTGCCCGGTTGCAAGCCTTAGTTTTTCTGGGCGCACAACATAAATCTTTGGCGCATCATCGAGAGTATAGTCAATACGGATTCTGTACGAAGAACTGTTTGCCGTAGGCACGACATCAGTCTCCCATACCAAATGGCGATAAGTATGCGAAATTATCGTACCGTTTGGAAAATCCTTAGACAGAACAGTTATCTGACCTTGGATAGGGACTGTTGGCCGTTTAGGCATCCTTACTATAGAAATTATGCTTTGGAACGGCTCATTTTAGGCTATTCTTTTCCTCCTGCTCTTCGAACTCTTCAATCCAAGACTTTAGCTTGGCCTGCAACTCTTTCTTGTCGGGCAGATAGAGCTCGTACTGGGCCGCATAGACGTTGGAATCCTTCGGAAGAGTCAGTTCAACGAGGGTGTCGTTCTTCTCCTTGCAGAGCAGAATACCGACCGTCGGCTTCTCGAAGTCCTGTTTCTTATAGCGGTCGTAATAGTTGACGTACATCTGCATCTGGCCGAGGTCCTGATGCGTCAGTTTGTCAACCTTCAAGTCTATGAGCACGTAACACTGGAGCAGGCGGTTGTAGAAGACGAGGTCCACGTAGAAGTTGTCCTCATCGAAAGTGAATCTCTTCTGACGGGCCTCGAACAGGAAGCCCTTTCCCATCTCCAACAGGAAGGTCTGCATCTTGTCGATGATGGCATTCTCCAGTTTGGTCTCGGAATATGCGGCATCCGGCTTCAGCCCGAGAAACTCGAGGGTGACGGGATTCTTGATGATGTCGGCAGGCTTCTCTATGATTTCACCCTCCTTGGCCATGCGTACGACCTTGTCCCTGTCGCTACTCAGAGCGATGCGTTCGTACAGGCTGCTGCCCACCTGTCGCTGAAGCCAACGTACACCCCAGTTCTGCTTGGCGCATTCCTCTTCATAAAAACTTCGTGCGCCATCATCTTTGATGCGCATCAAAACGAGGTAGTGGCTCCAGCTCAAAACGAACTTGTGGGGCTCTGCAGGGGCGATTTGAATTTGGTCAACACTGTTTACCAAATTCGTTTTGCCGGTTCCTTTGGCCGATTTGGTCAACGCCGTTGACCCAATTGCCAGAGGTGCATATACCGAATAGAATTTTCGGGCGCTTTTAAGTGTCTCGAGAGACCAACCACCACCGAACTTATCGGTCAGTTTCTGCGAAAGAATTGGAAGCACTTGTTTTCCATACGCAGCCCTGGCCTTTCCCTCCTGTTCATCCTCCACAATATAGCGGCCGATTTCGTACTTGGTGTACACCTCGGCGATGTTTACAGCCGTAGCCACCTTCTTTCTGGACTCCTCGATAAGGGCCGAGATTCTTTCAAACAGGGCGTCTACATTGACGTTTGCGATATCTTTTGTCTCCATAACGTTCATATATCTTACGCAAATTTAGCAAATTATACCGTACCGGCTAGTCAGAATAGTCATATTTGTCGGTAATCTTCTCCACCACCTCCAGCTGGTCCGCCTTGATGTACTTGTTCAGCATCATCGGGGTCGAATGCCCCGTAATCTTCATGATGTCGTAGATGTCCATTCCGGCCAGATACATCAGCGTCGCGCCCGTGCGGCGGGAAAGATTGCACGTAAGATAAGGAACCGCCGTATGCGGAACCGCACGTACGGTGGTGTGAGAGGTCGAAAAACGAAAGTAGAAAGAAAACCACTTCGTTTTCCTCCTACTCGATTGTCCTCGTCCGTCAGGATGCTCACGAGTCACTTCGCGGCGGTCGGCTGGATTCCGTCGTACTGTTCGCAGACGGTGTGGTAGCTTTCAAGGTTGCCGATGTCGTAGCGGTGTCCGGGCATCTCCATTGCGTGGACAGGGGTCTGGGTGGAGAGCCATGCTATGTAGCTGCCGGGAGCGTCGGTGCCGCAGCCGGCGGTGATGCCGGCGGAGATCAGGCTTGCGTCCTTGCGGGTGTAGTAGAACGGGGGACAGCACCAGTGGGAGCGAGGCTCTGACGGCTTCTCCCCCATGCCAAGCACGAGGTCTTCGGAGCTGACCTCCACGACACCGCATTTGCGAAGGCGCTGCTCCGAAGGCTCGAAGAAGCGCATGATGCAGGACGTACCCTTTGCGCGGGCATATTCAATGAACCTTACGAGGCTGAAATCCAGCACATTGTCTCCGGCTATGACCAGCATGTCGTCGATCAGCCAGTCAAGGATGGCTTTGTCCTTGATTTTCAGTAAGGGTTTTGGGAAATTTTTCGTCAGAGGGTAAAGCCGCGTCGCATAACCGGCGGCAAGGATCAGGCATTTCATGACTTGGCTTCTAAATTTTCACGCCGTCCGCGCTGTGGCAGATGCAGGCCGAGTAATGCCCCCGCAGATCCGGGAACTCGGCAAGATACTCAGTCTCGACTTTTTTGAATATTTCCTCCTTGAACGACGGGTCGATCAAGGCCATGCAGCAGCCCTTGAATCCGGCTCCGCTGAAGCGGCCTCCGTAGATGCCGTCGGTTCTGGTCATGATCTCGTAGATCTTTTTCAGCTCTGGAGAGCCGGTCTCCCATTTCTCGATGGATGAGCGTCCGCTCTCGAAACTGAGCTGGCCGAATGCCTCGATGTCGCCGTTTCTCCACGCTTCCGCACCCTTCTCGACACGGGCATATTCACCGAACCAGTGTTCCGCCCTCTTGCGCCAGTTCTCCGGAAGACGGTCGCCGAACTTTCGGAACACCTCGACCGGGACGTCGCGGAGGTTGGTCTCGCTGAACTTGCCGTACTCCATGCCGGCGTAGGCTTTCAGGGCGTAGGCTGCGCTGCGGCACTCGTCCACGCGCATGTTGAACTTGCTCCCGGCCAGGGTGCGCTCCACGCCGCTGAAGAAAATCGCGATCTCGTAGGGCTTCATGGCGGGGGAAGTCGGGATCAACTCGTAGTTGTCGTCCTTGGTGTCAAGGTAGAGAAGATGATCCTTCTTTGAATAGACCTCGCAGCTTTGGTCGAGCTTCCCGCAGGACACTCCCACGTGGTCGTTCTCCGCGGCCATCTCTGTGCTGATCAGCTCAGCGTCAGAGAGGTGGATGCCGTTGACCGTGCACAGAGCCTTCAGGAAAGCGATCGTGACCGCCGCGGAGGACGATAGTCCGCCGATCGGAAGAGACCCTTCGATCACCCCGCTGAGTCCGATGCGGAGCGGGTATCTCGCCCCGAGCTTGAGTGTGGCTCCCCTCAGATAGTCGGCCCAGTCGCCCTGCTTTGGCTCCGGGACGGAACTGACGTGCCACTGCGCCCGTTTCGGGAACTGGAGCGATGAGAACTCGATGACTCCGTTCTGCTTTGGGGAGTAGGCGATGCGGATTCCCTTGTCAATCGCCAGTCCGGTAACCTTTCCGAGCTGGTGGTCGGAGTGGGCTCCGAGAGGACACACACGGTACGGACAGAACGAGAGCCCTTCCGGCTCCCGTCTGTACGTTTCCCTGAATTTCTGTTCGCAGGTCATATTCTTTTGTTTCATAGTCTTGCCTGAAGCGCCTTGCCCTGCTCCTCGTAGCCGGGTTTGCCAAGGAGAGCGAACATGTTCTTCTTGTAGGCTTCCACGCCAGGCTGGTTGAACGGATTGACACCGAGTACGTAGGCGCTGATCCCGCAGGCATATTCAAAGAAGTAGAACAGGCCGCCGAGGTTGTGGGCGTTGATCCTCTCGATGGCGATCTCCAGCTGAGGCACGCCGCCGTCGATGTGCGCGAGCTTGGTTCCAAGCTGGGCCATGGCGTTGCAGTGTTCCACGTGCTGGCCGGCGAGGTAGTTGAGCTGGTCGAGGTTCTGCGCGTCGCTTCCGATGACAATCTCGCGGTTGCTCTTCTCGATGCTCACAACGGTCTCGAACACGTCTCTGTCACCGTCCTGGATGAACTGTCCCATCGAGTGGAGGTCTGTGGTGAAGTTGACGGAGGCCGGGAATATTCCTTTCAGATCCTTGCCTTCCGACTCGCCGTAGAGCTGCTTCCACCACTCTCCAAGGTATTGGAACTTAGGATTGTAGGCAACCAGGATCTCTATCTTCTTGCCAAGTTCCGAATAGAGCAGGTTCCTCATCGCGGCGTACTGTACCGCAGGGTTCTCCTCGCCTTTCACCGCGAGAGCCTTCTCCATCTCGACAGCGCCGGCGATCATCTCGCGCACATCGAATCCCGCCAGCACGATCGGCAGAAGTCCGACCGGAGTGAGGACGGAGAACCGGCCTCCCACGTTGTCCGGAACGACAAATGTCTTGTAGCCTTCCTGTGTGGAGAGGGTCTTGAGGGCTCCCTTGTGAGCGTCGGTGATGGCGACAATCCTTTCGGAAGCGTCTTTGTAGGTCTTCTCGATGTGTTCCTTGACGATCCTGAACGCGACCGCAGGCTCGGTTGTGGTGCCGGACTTGGAGATCACCACGGTGGCGACATTCCTCTCGGCCACAAGATCCATCAGCTCCGCGAGGTACTCTTCGGAAAGATTGTTACCTGCGAAGACAACCTCCGGAGCCTCTTTCGCCCCGCCAAGCTGCTTGGCGAAATTGTGGGAGAGTGCCTCGATGGCGCAGCGGGCTCCGAGATAGGATCCACCGATGCCGATAACGACCACCAGGTTGACACCTTTTGCCTTCCAGCAGTCACGTACCGCCTCGCAATCGGCGATCAGTGACTCCGGCGTCTGCGATGGCAGATGCTTCCATCCGAGGAAGTCGTTGCCCGCACCGCTCTCGCTTTCAAGTACATCGAAGGCCTCAAGAGCCTTGCCGACGTATTTCTTGTAATCTTCATCCTTGACAAAGGAGGCACATCCTCCCAAATTGACTTTAACCATTTTCTACCAAATTATTAAGGTTAACTAACTAACTATGTATTCGTCTATGTATTCGTTAAACAAATCTGTTCAATCTGTTCAACCTGTTCATTCTGTTCAACCTCTCCAGCCTGTCCAAATCTTTTTGGTAGATAATCCTTAGCCGTCAATAATATGCCACCGGCACACTCTTTCTTACCCAAGGCATCTACCAACAAAAAAAACATTTTGCAAAAAATAACCATTTTCGCAATAACAACTCCCATTTATCACGGATAATTTTAACGAATATGTTCGCCAAGGAATATTCATTATTCATTCATGGGTACCGCTGCCAGTAACCACGACAGCACGCCAGTAAAGTAGGTCAGAAGTCGAATATGTACTAAGTGCCAAGCCCTTCGTGAGCAAAATAGCCGCTTTGGCTCACGAGCGTGACCCGCAGGCGGCCTTCGTGAGCGAAACAGGCGTTCCTGCTCACGAGCGTGACCCGCAGGCGGCCTTCGTGAGCGAAACGGGCGTTCCTGCTCACAAGCGAGACCCGCGGACGGCCTTTGTGAGCGAACCAGGCGTTCCTGCTCACGAGCGTGACTCGCAGGCGGCCTTCGTGAGCAAAACAGGCGCTTTGGCTCACGAGCGAGACCCGCAGGTGGCCTTCGTGCGCAAAACAGGCGCTTTGGCTCACGAGCGTGACCCGCAGGCGCCCTTCGTGAGCGAAACGGGCGTTCCTGCTCACAAGCGAGACCCGCGGGCGGCCTTCGTGAGCAAAACAGGTGCTTTGGCTCACAAGCGTGACTCGCAGGCGGCCTTCGTGAGCGAACCAGGCGTTCCTGTTCACGAGCGTGACTCGCAGGTGGCCTTCGTGAGCAAAACAAGCGTTCTGGCTCACGAGCGTGACTCGCGGGCGGCCTTCGTGAGCAAACTGACAGTCGTACTTTATCGAATGCTTACACTCAGAGTTTACTGTTCCCTATAGTGGAGAAATGACTCTTCACAAAAGCGGTGAGAGGCCTGAGCAAGACCTCTCACCGGAACGCAAAATTAGCAAAATTGCCGGTAATAATCAAAGGGTAAGATCAGAAATTCATCGGTGTGGTGTGATCAGTCGTAAGCATTCGGTAAACCCCGTCTTTTCCGCATAAATCCACCGGAGTATCTTTGCGGTTCATAAATAAGGAACCGTATGCACATTGTTATTTCATATACTCGTAGATGAAAATAGGAAAAGAATTTAATACAGCAACACTTCTATTGGGTTTGACATGGAGCAAGAGTTGCCTTTCGAATATTGATAGCTGATTGACAACAGACTTCTCCTTTGGCATCGCATTTACTCCTGCTATAAGCAAGTTAGCTTTACTGACATTCATCTGCTTAAGAAATTGCCAGTTGTCTTTCACCTTCATATACTTTTCCTTGGTCGGCGTTTCGCCATCCTTGAGCAAGATGTGGTCGAGACTGTCATAAGCCGAAAAATTACGAGCCAGACGTTTGAAATCCTTACACTCTTCTCTGCTTACTACATAGTTGGCATAATCGTTGTCGGGAAGTTCCTTGGTATAGCGGATGGACTCAATCATCGGGTAGTTGATGTAGAGCTTTCCGTTCTCGGTTTCGTCTGCAAACAATGCCAGCATCTCTTCTACTCTTTGATTGATTTCTTCAAGCGAAAGGTGAGAGTGTTGGAAGTCATAGTCAAAGAATAGGAATATTTCCGAAATGTCTGAACTTCTGATACCGTTCAAGATGGAGTCACCTCTTGCTGCCAAGCGTTCTCGCATGACAGAAACAATATCTCCACCGTCTTCATATTCCTTCAGCTCATTGTAAAGGTCATATATGTTATTCCCGAAAGAACAAATGATATTGTCATTTACCTTCGGGAAATAGAGTCTTTCCAATGTTCTATACAGGCGAGGCTCACGCTCGTCGCCTTCAAATACAAACAGAATCATAGGCCAAAAGTTCCGCCTCTATATAGTTTCTCCAAGTTATGGGCAAAACGAAGTTCCTTGTCCGTCAAGTCACAAATAGCCTTTATTTCGTTGTTCCTGAGGATAAAGAAACAATCAGGACGAAGCAAGTCATTGGAAAGAAGGAATGTGTCGTGGGTGGTTACGAACACCTGGTTGTTGCCTTCAAACAATCGCTTGCAAATCTTATATGATAGTTCGTGGTGGTAGAAAGCATCAAACTCGTCGATGAAGACGAACGAAGCGTTGTCCATCTCTTTCAGCCAATAATACTGCAACTCCAGATTCCTTGTGCCTGTGGATGCAACCCATAGGAACGGAATTCTCACACCGTTCATTATGCAGAAGAGAATGTTGTCGCCCTTCGTGTTAGGTGCAAACTCATACTCCTGACCACTTACTTCTTTCAAATAAGCTGCAAAGTCGTCAGCAAGGTTGTTCTTTATGATATACTCTTCCACGTTGCTGCCACCTTCCTTCAAGCCAATGAATTCACGGTAGTCGAGACTTCTGAAGAATAGCATATTCTCTACGAAATCGCGAAGTTGTAGCAGGGCATGGTCTTTGGGAAGTGGCACAGAACTCAATAGATAGTTTACTATAGAAATGTTGTTGGCACTATCTTTAAGATTCTGAATGGCAACGGCGGTCAAGCCAAATTCTTCGGAAATAGCCAATTCGTCTTTGTCTTTAACAAGAATCTCTTTTTTGTCTACTATTAGCTTTTCGCTGATGATATCGCCTTTCAGTTCCGATGCTATTTTACTGTAACTGTATACTACCACATGACCGTCGAAAGAAAATGTGTAATCGAAATCAACCGGCTCGTTGTGGCATGACGCACATGCATAATTCAGATAGTAATCAGGCTTCTTCCACTTGTGAGAAAGATGGTTGGCAATGTCGAATATTGCCAATCCGAAGTTCGACTTACCGGCTCCATTCGGTCCGTAGATAATACCGTTCTTTACAATGCCATTACGTACTGCATCGTTATTGAACGTATAATTGCTCGGATGAGACAAGTCCCACTCGATACGATTCTTGAACCCTCTATAGTTCTTAACTGCAAATCTCGTTAACATGACAATATTGATTAGTGATATTTTGACTACAAAGGTACAAAAAAACAACGTATCCGTAAATAAATTACGGCATATGCTGGATCAGGGATTATAGGTATATTAAATTGAATAACTCAGAGTTTACTGTTCCCTATAGTGGAGAAATGACTCTTCACAAAAGCGGTGAGAGGCCTGAGCATTGGGATTGGTATTATAGAGAAAAGTGACGGCAATTATGGTGATAATAACAACTGCAGTAATCCATTTCCATAGAAAACTATAATTTGTTCCGCTTTGTTTTTGATTTATAATTGATAAGACAACAATATATGTCAAAGCTACTATTACACCGATAGTTGTAGTTCTTGCAATCATATTTCCAACAATAGTAATGAACACAAAGGCCGTAAGGTATAAGATAACTCTGTTTCGCCTGTCTTTATCTTTAGTTATAGTGCAGAGCCGGTCTGCAATCATTATTAATATTGCGCTGAATCTAGTTCCTGCGACATCCAGACTACATCCAATACCATACATTCTGTGTTCATTTTTCCCCATAAAACCTTGGGAGTTTATCAGAGAATCAACGAATGCTTTTACTGATGGGATTCTATCAACACAAGCTGCAATCAGGCATTGAATAAAGCATAGAGCAATAAGGTAATCGCAGATGGTCTCAACAGAAACCCTACCGTTTAAACTTCTTATGCAACTAATGACAACATTTGCGGCACTAAGCCAAACAAACATTGATATTATGTATGTTGCATATGTTGTGTCAGTTGTGTTATTATAGCATATGGAGATAAGGCCAATTAATGAAACGATCAGTGCGAGAGCCACTATTGTGATAAGATTCTTATCTATATTAACTCTATTCCCTTTTACTAATTGGAACCCAAGTACAACGAGCCCTATTCCAGCCATAGCCATCTTGGTGTTCATTTCTGGGAGGAAAGATGGCTCGAAAGGGAAAAAGTATAAACTGGTTATAATGAGAATTATGATAGTAGATATAATGTTTTTCATTGTATAATGGTTTATTTATAGATTATTCCGTAAATAACACTATGTATGAACTTATAATACAACCATACTATCCAGTATTGACGTTTTGCAGCGCACTTCTCCAAAAATAATCGTCTTATTCCGACATCTCTTTTAGAATTAATATATTTATTAGATTCAGGATACCAGTCTCTCCATAATCTATATTTCTCACTGTTGTCAGTTATCAGAAATGGATATTTGACATCAAGCTTAAATAATCCAATCTCTACATCCATAGAGTCTCCGTAAATTTTGTGAATGAATTCATCAATTCTTCCGACATTATACTTGAGTTCCTCAAGATGCTTCTGAGAATATGTATTGCTAAAGGCATTCGTGTTAAGTTTGACGTAGTGATAATATGCTTTAGGCAAATATTTTACATTCTTTGCATAAGCGAATAACATTATCATAGTCATATCCTCACCCATACCATAACCGGATGGGAAGAAGATGCCATTCTCTTCATATAATGATCCGCGAACCAGTTTGTTCCATACATTATACTTCATCTTGCCAGTCAACATGGCCTTCAATGCTTCCTTTGGTGTGTCGTAGTCGGGTTGTTTCATATACCTTTCGTTCTTTTCGAAGGTAAGATACCAATCGCACCAAACGATGTCAGCATTATCGTCACAAGCCATATAATACAAATCGTTGAGCATCGTAGGCTCAATAAAATCATCGCTGTCACAATGGAATATATAGTCTCCTGAAGCCGCTTTCAGTCCCGTATTTCTGGCGGCGGGTAAACCTTTGTTGACCTCGTGATTAATAATCATTGTGTTACGATCCGGATAGTCGGCAATAACCTTTTTCAGGATGTCAATGCTATCATCAGGTGTACAGTCATTGACAAAAATGAACTCGACATCATCAAGTGTTTGATTAAACAGACTTTCAACACATCGCTTGATGAAACGGGAAACATTATAAATTGGAACTATGACCGAGACTTTAGCCATAATTAATGTACTATTCTTCTTTTTGCTTTTATGAGAAAATTAATGACATGTTGCCCAAAGATTCGCCGCAACCAATTCTTAAATATAGCGGATTTTGGTACCCACGATTCAGCATAATGGTGAATCGTTCTTGTGTTGGAGGTTATTCTAAGTTCTCTGGTATCGTAATCTATTGGACAAAAGTAATCATTCGGGTAAATCGTAAATCCACAACATTCTTGTATGCCTTCTCTATTTTGCAGACCATTTGACAACAACTCTTCAGTTGTGATTTGAACAATGTTCTTTAGACAAGGAGTGCCATCTTCATTGAGAAAGTGAAAAGTCTGGTAAAGGTCTATCATCCTCCCTAACAATTTGTTTCCTGCTTCAGCTCCGAAACCAAGTCCAGGTGCGACAGTAATCGTTGTATCATTTTGACTTTCAACCCCTAAATACGCACCTTTACTGATAATATCTTCTAATGGTTTTATGACTTCAACATCTGTATCGAAATATAATCCACCATAGTTGAATAAGATCCAAAAGCGTGCGTAATCACTAACGAAAGCATATTTTTTAGCGGCGTAAGCTTCTCGAGTATATTTAATGGCGTTGACCTCAAAATTTGATTCGTCCCAGCGTTTTATTTCGTAACCTGGAAGAAATTTTTTCCACGATTCGATGTACTTTTTAGCACTTTGTGGAACTTCTTTCCCGCCGAACCAACAGTAATGAATAATCTTGGGAATCATTTGGAAGAATTTGTCGTTAAAAAATGGAATCCTGATTTATAACCGTAATATTTTTGCTTGAATATGGTCGTATTTCCTTTAATCAACGATATCAACAAATTAATAATCATTGTATAAACGAAGCAAATCAAATTGACGACCTTGTTTGCACGAGTAACATTGTCAAATAAGAATCTTTTCCAAAAGATCAGTTTAAACCTACAGTCACAAAAAGCCAAGACTTTTTCTTTCTCAGCATTTTTGATTGTAGTGCCAGCATCCAAGTGCTTTATTCCGGAATCATAAGAAGTGAGAACGTTCAGCCCAGATAAGAACATTTTATAGAACATTGTCTGATCTTCTCCCAATGCATAGGGCATATCGTCAAGCCATAGTTCTTCTTGGAATCTTATCTTTTCAAAATCATTTTTTTTACACAGGAAACATGAACCAGCATTTGTCTGTGATTTCATAATCGGATGTGGGTGTTTATTGTAGGAATATCCTCCATTCCTCATAACGTTATATCCCCAAGTATTATCTTTATATCTAACCGATATTCTACCAGACAAAAACAATGGTATCTCTTGTTTAGTTGATCTTCCGGCATTATTGAAAACATCGGGCGATATCACATCACCATCGTATTGCTTCATAGCATTGAACAGATACTCAACTCCATCGGGAGGAAGATACACATCATCATCTAAAAATAGAATATATTCGGTTTCCACTTCTCTGTAATCCAGGGCTCGTTGTGCAACCATTCCCTTTTTAACATAGATGTATTCTTCCCAACCTATTGTTTCTTTAGGAATAGCATATCCTTCTGCAATATATACTAAAATTCGAGATGGCTTGATGGTCTGGTTAACCAAGGAATCAAGCAGACATTGGTACTTTTCTTTTGCCTTTCCTAGTGTCCTGATTGCTACTGTATACTCCATAATTTAAAAAGGCATAATTTAGATTTAAAATATTTTATGTAATACCGCAAAGCATCATATGATTTATAGTATCCCCTATTTAATAGATATATGTATAGTTGTTCTTTTCTTGAAGAAGTATTAATATACATACAATACGTTTGGATATCAATAGTATTAAGAATATTTAGCCGTAACGTCTTGTTTGTTTTATTGTCATAAAGAGCATTAAGTACTCTGCGACAATATGATGCTTTCGTCCACATTATATGTGTTATAGCAGCGCTATTGAAGTTGAATTCATCTATTAATTTATATATAATGGATGAGATTTGTTTATATGTATACATCTCGATGTCTAGAGAGTATGTTTTTTTTGTTAATGAATTGCTATTATTATAGAAATAATAATAGTCTGTGAATGATGTTATTTGTATCTTACTAGAGTTAAGGATATAGGAATATAGGAAATATAAATCTTCTCCAATGTTGAGATGTTCATCAAAGCGAAGATGTTTTATTTCGATTATCGATTTCTTATACATCTTCCCCCACGGAGATGTATGCCAAGCAAAATCAAAATCGGTGAATAATCTATCATAATTATAAGGAGTTAAAGTTGCTCCATTGTAAATTTCTTTTATGCTATCACCAAATCCATTACATTTTATAGAGAATGAAACTGACAAGTCACTGTCATTAGAAATCCCATACAGTAAGTGTTGTAGGTACGTCTTTGACACATAGTCATCAGCATCGATAAAAACTATATAATCTCCATTAGCTATATCCAACCCATAGTTCCTAGCAGAACTAACTCCACCATTGACTTTATGGAATACTATGAATCGTTGATCTTTTTCAGTATAGTCATCAAGAATCTTACCGGATAGGTCTGTTGAACCGTCATCAATCAGTATGCATTCCCAGTCGCGGAATGTTTGTACCAATATGCTGTCGAGGCAACGGTGAAGATACTTCTCGCAATTATACACAGGGATTATTATTGATATTTTCGGGGAGATCTTCATTGGTTAAATGAATTAATTATACTTTTTCTAACTTTATTTATAAGCACAACTATCGGTCGTGCATGGTGAGTAAGAAGCCATGCCATAATTTTCAGCTTCTTGTTTATGAATGGGCAAGACCAGATTTCTTGACCGGATACCGGACACAATTCCAGGAATCTCTTATGATCAGAAGGCGAAAGAATCAAGTCTTGCGTGGACTTCAATAGCCTCCAGTTTAATGAGCGCCTGAACTGTTCATAAACTCCTTCTGATTTGAAGAACTGTGCAATGTCTGAATAGACCCATTGCTCGTCTGTCTCGGTTTCCTTATTCAGGTTATGCATTATAGACTTGGGATGCTGCCTGTAATTATAAAATGCATAATGGCAATTTGAGATTCTTTTCGCAAACCAGCATAGTCTCGTTATTAGGTGAAAATCTTCGCAATACGTGATCCCGGATGGACTTTTTAGATTATGCTTTATGTATATTTCGTGTTTTGCGATTCCTGACCAAAGGGTTGTCCATACGAACGAAATGTGATTGTTCAGAGAATCAATTTTGTTGCCCCTCCACTGTGTGTTTCTTTGATTTATTGTTTTATCGTGGTAGCTGAATCTAAAGTCTCCAAATACCATGTCTGAAGCCGTGTCTTTTGCAGTTTGGAGTAGTCGCTCTATGCTGTCAACTTCAATCCAGTCGTCGCCGTCAACGTGCATGATCCATTCGCCTACGGATCGTTCCAAGCCATAGTTTCTGGCACTTGTTAGCCCTCCGTTTTCTTTGTGGTAAGCCGCGAAGCGGTTGTCTCTCCTAGCATATTCGTCACAAATGCTCCCGGACTCATCTGTTGAGCCGTCGTCAATCAACAGACATTCCCAATCCTTGAATGTCTGGGAGAGGATACTGTCAAGGCATTGTCTCAAATACTTCTTGCAGTTATAGACGGGAACTATTATTGAAATCTTGGGCATTCGTTTGATTGATTTGGTTAAAAGGAGTTCAGAAAAGATTAGTGAATTGTGCGAAAAGTGGTAAGCGTTCACTTCTTCAACCCTTTGATTTTCAGCGGGTATTTGGAAGATTTTGTTTAACAATCGTCGATTTTAAGGGTTTACAGGTTGCAGTAGCACGGCAGGAGGGTTGTCAGGTCCTCGCCTTCATGGGCGGTTTTCAGTTTGCCGAGAAGATAGCTGATGTACTTGCCAGGGTCGATTTCATTGTGTTTGCAGCTCTCGATCACCGAGTACATGAAGGCGTTGTCCACCGCAGAGCTCTCGCTTCCGATATTGCCGGCACTGCGGAGGTTAATCTTGAGTTTCCTTACGCCCTGCTCGCTGATATTGTTCGACACCTCGACATCTCCGCTTTCAAGTACACGTTTCATCGCTGGCCATTCGGCCCTTGCATATCGCATGGCTTTTTTCAGCAGCTCACCACATCTGGCATCATCAGACAGAGCATAGTCGGCAAGTCTATCCTCTATCGATCGCATCAAGTCAGCAGTGCTGCCCGGCTTGAGCCTGGCAACATATCTTTCAGCGCTTGTCATGTTCTGCTCCTTGAAGCAGTGTTCCTTTGCGAAGACCATCCCTATTCTGTCTATGAACCACATCGCCTCATCGTAGTTCTCTTCCAATGCGTTAACAAACAGATATCGAATGTGGACGAGACAAGCACTCCTCTTCTTGACTCCTCCATGAGGAGGACTTTCCAGTTTCGCCAGTTCCTCGTCTGTCATCCAGCAACCTGCTATCGGGCGGTCTACCGTTATTGTGTCCAGTGTCCTGATGTCTTCCTCATTGCTGAAGCGTACCGTGGCCGTCTCGTAGATGTGTTCTTCCACCTTCGCCGGGGTGAACAAGATAACCTTCACGAAGTTCTTGTCTATCTTTCCATTCCTTGTTACATAATATGCTCCTTCCGGCAGTTTATAGTAGTCCTCAAGCCTGTGATATGTCGGACTGTCTGTATATGCAGCCGCTTTCGAGTAATCGATGCGCTCAACTTTCACCTCACTTCCGGGATGAGTCCTGAGCAACCTCTTCCGGATGGCACTCACAGTGTCTCCGGAAGATGGATTATTCCGCGGAACCTCAGTATCGGCTCCACTGTCAGACCCCGCAGTGCCATCGAAGTTGTCCTTGCCGCTGTTACGATCATCGTCATCACGACGCTTACCAAGACGACTTGATTTCTCCGACTTGCGACCGTAGAGTTTACCGGCGCTTACCTTACCGCTGAGCGCAAGGGCGGAGATTTGAGCGGTCAGCTCCGATATCGTTTTGCGTAAGTCTGACAACTGGCCTTCATAAGATGCGCAAGTCTTTTCCTGAACCGCCCTCATATCCTCTATCATCCCATTATAGAACTCCTCAACCATTCTCCTGTCACGACCGTCAGATTCGGCAAGCCTTCGCTCCAAGGCGGCTACCGCATCGATCAGTTCTGCATTCTGATCCTTCAGTTCAGAATCTTGCGGATTGCACTTATGACCTCCTCCACATCACCGCCTTTGCGACTCATAACCAGTAACCAGACCATTGTTGAACCGGATGCGGATCTCACAAACCTTCATCGGCTCATCGCGTTGCACCGATGATTGAGTCCCATCTGGATTTACCTCTATGAAAACGGGATGCTTGTCCGCGATGATCTTCGCATCCATCTCGCTCTGACCTTCTCTCGCCAGTTTGCAGAACTTCCAGTAGTCGTACCCCTCGTCCTCGCAAAACTTTTTCATTGAACGACCACGGCCGTATCTGTGATACTGACGCCGCGCCGCTGCATAATCAACCACGCCCGACTGGGCGGATTCCTGTGCTGTTTGATTCTTTGTTTCCATTTGCCTTGAAATTTGATTTCGGCAAAGGTGAATCCTATTTTTCAAAAGGCAAGGCGGAGAAGTGAACGCTTACTCAAGAGCTCTTTTTCAAGAGGATTCAAATGTTTTCCCATAATCGTTTCTCCTTCGGGGGTGATGGGGCTGAGGGCAATCTCCGAGCCGCACCGGTCGTTGGGCCTGGAGGGAGGGGCGGAGCCCCGACCGGAAGGCCCAACGACCTGAACTCAACTACAAAGATAACTCATTCAATCTTTTTCTACCCCTCCGTGTCTACTTTTACGAGTGCAGCATATCTTTTTTTTCAGTTCGTCTATTTCTTGGGCATACTCATCGTTTTTTATTTTCAGAGTTGAAATTCTATCCCGCAATTCTTCAATCTCCTTTTTAAGTTCTATTTCAGGTAAGTTCTTGTTGCAGCGTTCTTTTATTATGTCGGTTAATATATTAATGAAGTGCGTTCTTTTCCAAAAAATCAAGTAAATAATCATTATTACAACCACTAGAATGCCTAAAATTAATCCATAGTACCATTCCTTATTGTTTAGTTTTAGTAGAGAGATTATACATAGTATAAATAATCCAGTAATAGTGATGATATTTATCGTTGCATCTTTTCCGTTCATAATCATAAATTTTATTTGTTACTTATTCAACTCATTTTATAATAATATTACTGCCCTTTGCGCTCTTCTGTCGTCTTTATAACGATTAATATAATGTCTGGCTAAGTCCTCTTTTCTGGCAGGAGTGTTTTCATCCATAAAAACATTGCATAGTTCGATTCTCATTTTTGCGTTGCCTATTATGTAGTTATCTAGTTGATCATTATTAGCGAACTTGAAATTATGCTCTTTCATATATTGGAAATTAGTATAGTAACCGAAGTACCGTGTTAACTCCCATTCTAACAGTTCTCGCATCTTCTCGCTGTTGTAAGACTTTGATTCTGAATATTTCGTTAAATAATTTGCACTGTTGTTAATGTTTCTAAGATTGACCTTTAGGCGAGAGAAACTTTCAATGTTATCATCTTCAATTATCATTGCCATATTGTCAGAGAACAGACAAGACGTAACCGGTCACTTTAAATTGTCCATATGCACAGAAGACACTTTGGGATTGGAATCCTTGTTCTGTAGTTCGAGAATAAGCTTGGCTATAATTTTCATATTGGCAATTAGATGTCGGAGCAAATCATCAAATTCACTATTGTAGAGTTTTAACATAGCTCTTTCATTCTTGGCGTCTGATTTGAGGGTAAGATATTTAGTGATGAAGAAGCCAGCGACAGAACCAAAGAAAACGGTTATTGTAGCAGCAATATGTTTTAGGTAGATTTCGTTTATATTGTTTTTATTCCCTGAAAACTGGGCACAAACAAGAATTATTATTAGAGAAATCAGTAATATGGAAAATAGACTGATTGCGGCTATTTTCCAAACATTCATTTTCTTTTTTTCAACATCTTTGGGTGTTAGATATCCTTTCATATTTGTGTTATTATGAGTTATCTGTGGTTAAATAGTTACCTATTTTGATGACCAATTCAGAGTGTGATTCTAAGCTATTGCATAAATACAGTGAGGCCAGATTATGGAAACTGTGAGAGTAATCATCATTCTCAATATCTGGTTTTGAATTTGTTTTTGTGGCGTTAGCTTGTATGCATAGTTTCTTGATAAAATAGCCAGGATCTGTCATTTTAGCAAATTCTTGATATCTGATGTCACCATTATTCGAGTATTTGCTTCTGTAATCCGCTAGTATTCCCTCGATAACCTTAATCTTAAAAGAGAAGAAGTGCCGGAGAAGAATCTCGTAAGAATTTGACAAATGATCAGCATAGTAGTGCGTAAGGTCATTTAGTGCGATAAGGCAGGCTGTTCTGTCATCTCTAAAAGCGCTGATAGTAGGCGTAGAGGTGATAGCGAAAGGATGCTTCTTGTATTTATGGGTAGGTGATGGCGCACCGCATAGTTTGACATATTTATTAAGAAGTATAAACGTGTCTATGAAATCTTCATAAGCTTTATGCTTTGAAAAGAATGCTTCTGCTGATCCTCTAAATCTACTCATAAAAGTCTTTAGGCAATTCAAATACTGCATCATTGTTTGCCTTGACCAAGATTTTGTCCACCCTAAAGTATCGATATGGGTGAGTATGGCAGAGTCTCCTTCATTTGTTATTGTTTGTGGTTTTAGATATAGTCGCCTAGCTGCTTCATTGTGGTTTTTCCCATTATCCTTGATTATGCTAAGATTGGAATAATCCTCTGTCTCGTAAGCTGATATGCATATATTCGCTTTCGTTTTTAGCATTTCATAAGCGATATTAGCTAAAGCGTTATCCTTGAGTTCATCATCTTGATCCAGTGTAACAGCAATCGAATCGTAATCATCGTTCGCTTCCGACCATAAAAGAAAGCTTTCCCGAACTATCAAAGTGGCATACGATGATCCTTTTCCATCAGTCTCAGAGAAAAACAGGTTGGATTTGCCTATACTAAAGTGATGCCTTTCCAATATATCAAGTACTCTTCTTTTGTGTTCAGGGTATAAGACATCATCTTTATGAGTATCGTCGTTGACAACCATCTTAACGATGCCATCATAGACTTTGGCATTCTCATCGACAGACCTTATTGCTTCCTCTAATAAGGAATAGTAAGGTTCATTGTCGTCCTTGTTTGTCTGCAATTTGTATATCCTTATGAGGACATAGACAGTAGGAGCTTTTGTGTTATTCATTCGTGATTTTGAGTATAATTGTATAAGAATATTTTATCGGTTACAGTATTGATTTCTTAATATTTGCTTGATCTCTATATAATTATTAATAATTGTTATCGTCTTTGATGACGATTCCTACGCATACTCATTACCATTGTGGTTTTGGCAATGACATCATATATTCATTCATTGTTTCTTTCGAGACGGAGCCTGTTAACATGCCATTAAGAATTTCACCGGACGTTTTATCAAAATAATTACTATTGAAGGAAGACTGCTTAGCTGTTATTATTATATTAAATGGTGTTAGATGGTGCATTCTGCACTCATATTTCCTTTTCATATCAACAATCTTTCCAAAGATCTTTGTGTGACCATCGTCCTCTTCCTGTTTGCTCACTTTTTTTGAATAAAATTTGCACGGTTTGTATATGGCATATTCTTCAGTAACATCGTTGTACTCCTTTTGTAATTCTATAATCTTTGATGGTGAGAAGTAATCTCCATATACGTTAGTTGGCTTATCATAATCAAATTCGATGTAAACGTAATTTTTATAATAACGACCGTTTTCAATATATGCAATCATCCGTTTTATTCGAACCTCATCCCAGCCTATTAAATGTCGTTTATGTCCTAAATATCTGTATGTGTGGATGTACATAGCACTCCCTGCACGAAACCACCATATAGGGTCGGTTATGCCATATTGGTCGGTACTTTCTTTAAACATTAGAGGAGGTTCCAATAACTTTTTCAAAGTGCGTCGTATCGTTTTCTGATTTGTGTACTCTATTAGTCCCCTTTCTCCAGGAAATGCGGCTGATAATCGATCTTTAAAAAATACTGTTGAATGGTAAAATAAGATGTCATTATTGATATTAACTTTCTTTTGGGGCAAGAAGGAAGATAATTTACTGAGTAATAAAGTCACTTGATGAAGATAGAAAGGCTCGTCTAGATGACGATGACCTCCATTTTTTTTGATATGTTGGATAACATTCCAAATGGGATCCTCAAGATTACAAGAATCTGTAGTAAAGCAATTCAATGAGTGATGATTAATGTCGAATGGCATTTCATTTGGAGACCATTTGCCACGATGCGCTACAGGTATTACATAATCGACACCAATCGCACTCATAGCATATCCTAGTTCTATAAGCACATTTGGATTAGGGACTTGTTTAGTTAGTTGTTTTCCATTGCCCTCAATTTTATCGTATTCAACGACAGGGGTCAAGTCACAAATAAATATATCGCAAGCATCAATTTTTCTTAATATTGTCTGGTCTATTGATGGCATACCTACTGTCCCAAGAGTTGAATGGTCAATTCGCACTTGAACACCATACTTTTTCTTGAGAGCATCTACTGCTTGCTTTAGTGCTTTGTCAATAATATTCCGACTTTTATCCTTCGAGTCAGATTGCCACGAGTAAAAAATGGTATACTCTTTTTTCATTATTGCAGATGAAATCGCCTTAAATATATATTGCCATACTCGCCACACAGAGTTGCAGTAAGCCTTGCAAAACGACATTTTGATAAATAGAGAAAGTGCTGAATTTTCTTGTGTGGTTGGCTTTGGTCGTCAAGAAGATACTGCCTGTCAACGTTTGTGTTTTTGTATCATCAAGCATTGGCGATCATAACTCAGGTTGCTAATAAAGCAAAGTACAACATCAGGCGGGTAGGATGCTTCTCCATCTGATACTATATCTTCGAAGGTGTTACCGAAGAATTTCCGTACTATCTTCTTCAAGATGTTGCGGACAAAGTTATCCATTACCTTGTATGGTGCGTTGTCCCTATTGCAATACACATGCATCGTCATTCCGAGCAACCCAACTCGCTCAGGTATAAATTCACTCTTCGATTGCCACGGTATTGTACATCAACCCGTCTTTCAGCTGAGGGACTCTGTACAAGCCTTTGTGCTGCATACTGTCATCGGTATTATCCAACAAATCTTTGAACTGTTTCACGGTATCCACTCCAAACAGAACTTTAGCAGCATCGAAATATTTCTTTGACACCAAGTTGGGCAAAATAGACTTATCGCGGTTGTAGACGTTTAGTTCTGGATACCAAAAAGGATCTAATATCTTATTGGTTGGATTCCATATTGAGATGTAATAAAGCAAGATATCAGCCTTGACTAGTCTCTCAAAACCAGTTCCCGTATATTTGTACATGTAGTCCGCTGTTACGCTTAAGCGTTTAGGCTGGCTAATGTTCAAGAACTCATTCAAAGTATAGTTATACTCGCGGAAGCGTATAAAATTCACCTCAAGCGTGATGCCAGACTCTTTGTCATACACCCTATATTTTGAACGAAGAATCGCCTGCAAAGCATCAAAACAGTTGTTCTCAACAAGCATCGCAGCGAGCGATATCAAGAGAAACTGGTTGAAGAAGCGATAATGGTCGTTGCGGATGAGGTCAATGTTAGTACCTGTATAAAGGTTTATGCCTTGCTCTTCGTAGAAATTCAGCAACTTTTCTAAAAAGACCGGCAGATAGATTTTTAAAAACGGATGTTTGCTTGGTGCGAAGATCTCAACTACGGAAAGAAATTCTTTCCGCATAGGTTCCAGCTTTTCTATTCCATCCTGGATCTTTCGATACAGTTGGTCAACATTGATAATTTCCTGTAGGTTGATGTCATAATCCTCAAGCCGTTCAATAAAGGTCCTGAGGTAATTGCTGAACACTATATCAAGATGACTATTGTTCTTCAGAATGGCATCACTCACAGCTTCCGCTGTCCATTTGTTATTATCCATTAAAGCAGATGTTCTTTAAGAAATTCCTTGATCGGTATCAATGAGTCAGAATCGAGATCCCATATTTCCGGATTGTACCACTGCCAATCGCCACTTCCCACTTTATCTTTCTTCGTTTTGGATATGGGAAGCGATGTAACATAGGTGTGTAGCTTCCCCTTACGATTAGGCGTGCTGTAAAATTGCTTGCCATTATCATCTTTTCGTCGCGAGATGCAGCATTCGTACTTACTGAAACAGTCAAAGAATTCCGGGTACAGGTCTTTGCGTGCGATACTCTCCATAAGAACCTCTACATCACCATCTCTGCCGTTGTCAGGCCAAAGGAACAATTCAAACTCCAAACCTAATTCTTCTTTTTTCTTTAATAACAGGTCACGCCGCTTCTCGAAACCTCCGTTATTATTGCCGCTGTCAGCATCGAACACCACTAAATTCTTTTCACCGGCATCGGTATTTACACGCATCGCATTGATGTTTACCGCCTTATCAGAATCCATCAGATTGGTGTACCCGTTAGTGGGCTTCAGAGAATAAGTGTCAGCAGGAATGCCCAAACGATTAAGTATGGCAGTAAGAAATTCCGCTTCTGAAGTCTTCCTATCCTTCGCTTCTATGAAAATGTTTACCATACTATGCTCTCCTATCTTATCTCAATCTCCTGTTCCATTGCATAGCCAAGTTGGTCTACAGAATAACGGTATGATTTCAATTCACCTTCGGCTATCCGCTGAAGTTTAAATGCAGCGGCCACCTCGGGATCTCTGTATTGTTTTACATTCTGTAGTGTCTCCTGAAATCCCTTAATGGAATCCTCATCGTGTGTGGTAGCAAAGATCTGTACATCGTTCTTGATGGCAGCTCGGATCACAACATCCCACATAGGCTTCATAACAGAATAATGAAATCCGTTGCTGAGTTCGTCAATCAACACCACGCCACCTTTGCACTGATAGATACTGGTAAGGAAGGAAGCGATCTTTCTGATGCCATCGCCCATCAAATTAATAGGGAGGCGTTGTGGCAAACCAGTGTCAACGAACATAATATTATCCATAAAGACTGGTCTCTTTGCGCCAGGCTCCAAAACACGCAAGGCTTCTACAAGGAAGTCTTCATCTTTATTCATAATAATATTATGGAGTCCCTCTACGGAAGCATTGGAGTCATAACGTGGACTGAGGTAAACGCACTTTAGTTTTTCCAAGTATCTGTTATCAATGTGCGCTGTCTGTTTTAATTGATTAGAGCCACCCACATCATATAATACCTCTGAAGAATATTCTCCTTCCTTGGTATAGTACTTCATTCGTAGGCCGTAATGAAAGGGTAGTTCGGTAGTTACGCTGTTTGATTCAGTGACTGCCTCCCGAAAACTTGTGATTGCAAGATGGCGTTTCTGAGTACCCGCTGTGGCAATCTGAATTTCACGCGATGGATCCATATTATAGAAAAAGTAATGGATGTCATTTTCTTCCAAACGCTTATAGGCTCTCATCGCATTGATTGAGGCAGGCAAAAGCGGATTAGATTGGCCACATACAAGAAAGATGGATTCAAGCAATGATGATTTGCCACAGTTGTTCTTTCCAAAGAAAAGATTAACCCGTGACAATCCGTCAATCTTGCCGTGATGAATTCCGCGGAAATTATTGATTTCTATACTATCTATCATAATACGATCTCTATCTATGTTTATTGCAAAAGTACAACTTTTCATCCAATATAATGAACGGAAGTCGAGAGAATGGGATATATTGTATTGTGATATCTCCGTTGCAGATGACTGATTATAGAACTTCTCTATGGATTGCATCATCCAGAAAGTCTTTACTTTCCCGAACAAGTTCTTGTTTTCTGCAATCTACCTGTTTGTAGTTGATTGGCTGAAGCAGTTGACATTCTTTTTGCTTAAACTCGTTGAAGTCAAATACTAAGCGGTCAGTAAGCCCGAAGGTTCCAAGCAAGGAAGTGAATCTTTCGAGTCCTCGGTCTTTGTTGGCGATGGCGATGAAGGGTTTGTGGTTGAGGATGGAGAAGACACAACCGTGAAAGGAGTCGGTGACGATGAAATCAGCAGCGGCGAATTCCGAAAGCCATTCTTCTATGGAAGGGGAAATGGCGGAATTGTCATCATACTTGGTGGCCATGACTCGTATCTTGCTTTGTTTTAGTTGCGTAGCGTTAGCAACGGCTTGAAGGACAGCGTCTTTCTCCTCGGTCTCATCCAGGATGTAACTAACCAGTCCTCCTTTGGGGCATTGGCTCAACGGGAATGTGTATTGCTTGGCTGTCAGCAGAAGTGTGGGGTCAAGCACAAGTTTCGACTCGTGGCCAAAAATGTTCTTCATTATCTCAACACCAGACTGTTCGCGGACGGAAATCGCGGAAAAACGACCTGACAAGCCGATGCAATTCGCAAGATGCTCATCGGAGATTGGAGAGTCGGCGGTTCCAAATGAAGCAGCATACGTGATTTTCAACGTGTTATTATCTTCTGGAAGAAAGCCGAGAAAAAAATCCTCGATGCACGGGCTGTAGATCTCTCGCCACACCTGGTCGCTGCCAACTACTATGCAGTCAAAGGTGTTAGATGTGAAAAAGTTTCTTAGTTCCTCTGAACTTCGTAGCGGCTTTGTTGAATGAATATATTCATTAATGAAACGCTTCATCTCGCTGTTCCGTTTCATTGCCGAGTCTGACAGTTTCCGAATACTGTAATTTTCCGCCCAAGGGTTGCATAGAGCGATGTCTCGCCGCCCCATCAAGCACTTCCTGACCATGCACTTTGCCAAACTTGCAAACCTCATTGCCAATAGTTTCATGCCGGGTCTTGCCCACCTTCGGTTGATGACTGTCACTTGATGCCCCATACCTTCCAGTACTGTCTGCAGAGCATAGCATTGAAGTATTCCCCCGTAGTTGGTGTGAAGCGGAAGTGTCAGTATAGCTATTTTCATGCGAATAATTTGCTGATTCTTCTAACGATTCTACTCGTGATCGAAGTGCCGCAGCATAACCAGACGGCAGGCTTTAATCCAAAAAACTTGTAGACTATGAAGAACAGTTGCCGGAGTTTTGGAATGATGACAGATGTCCTGATGCTTGGATTGTACTTGATTGCATCGCTTAGTTGCATTTCAGTCATATTGCAACCGAAAGTCTTGAGCAAAACTTCTGTGCGTTTGTTGTTGACGATGACAAGGCTTAGACCTTTGTCGTCATCAAGTTCTGGTTTTATCTTATCTATTCCCCAGAAATCACCTAAAATGATGTCGCTGCCGGATCTCCCTTCGCGAAAGCGGCAACCGTAACAAGAAGGACGGAGGAATAAATTGCCGAGGAAGCCTTGCATATAGCCATTGTCGTGATAGACACCACTCGACTCTTTGTCCTCAGATTTGACAGTTACGCTATAATGCTTCCAACCAGTCCTTTTGTCGCGGAAGTTGACCTTGTTTATTGGCTGAACAGCTGATCTAAGATATTCTCTGAATATTCCAGGGCTTGGAACTCCGTGGCAGACGCAGTCTACCGTCAGGAGATAGCCATATTCCTTTCTTAAAAAGCTCTTAAGGCCGGCGATCTGGCATGGAGTCCCCGAGTATAGAACCTTCCGTCCGGCCTTCAGGAAACGTTCAGCCTCGGCATAGGTTGTTCCGGTACGGCTCTGGACGTATTTCGAGCCTCTGAATCTTGCGATTCCGTCAACTGTCTCCGCAAAGCAGTGAGTGACCTCCCAGTCTTCATTGAACGCAGCGCCGAACACCACTCCGCCCTGTCTGATAATGTTTTCGGCGATAAGCGAGAAGATGCCTCCGCTACTGCTTTGCATCCTTATGCCCTCATCAGGGTTGGTTGCTGCATAGACACCTACAGGCTCTTGTGGCTCATGCCCATGGAGCATAGGACAGACATTGTCGCATTGCCCGCATTCGACGCACAAAGACTTGTTGACTGACGGATAGAGGAAACCTTCGTTGTCTTCCTCAAGCCTTATACATTGCTTCGGACACGTCTGGACGCAGGCCGAGCAGCCACAGCAGTCTATTTTGTCCTTGATGCTTATCATTTTTTGAAGCGGCTTATGATTCCTGCGACTCTGCTTCCGATTACCTCACGTTCGTGCCGCGTCAGCCCGATGTAATAGGCGAATGCGGCCACTGTGGCGGCACTTAGGCAGCAGACCAATGCTGCAAATAGTACTGAATTTGGCAGAAAAGCCTTGAACATCAGCGATATGGCTATTGCCGGCAAAGCGGTCACGGCGCATCGTGCAATTACGTTTCTGGCGTAGTCGGAAACTTTGATCTTGATCATCGGTCTGACGATGAATAGTCGTGCGATGAAAGCGACAATGCATACGCAGAGGTGTACGATAAAAACGGAATACGGGTTCCCTCCCAATTTCAGAACCACGTAGGAGATCGGTACTATCGCGAGCAAAATACCCCCGACAACAGATTGATAGACTTTGACATTGCCTGTCGCTGCGGCGGAAATCATCAAAGGGTTGGCGACAGCGTCGATGATCGCGACGCACAGCATGAGCCTTAGGAATATTGAGGAATATTCAGGAACGGTCTTTAGCCAGACGTTCAGAATCACGTCAGCTTCGAGCATGACCGGCAGAGACAGGCAAAGCAGAAGCAGGAACGTAAATTTGGAACTTCTGAATATGAGGGTGTGCATATTCCTTAAGTCATTCTGTGAGTATGTTTTTGTGATTTGCGGGTTGATCGCTGTCTGGAAGCCTCCGGCAAACTGCATTATCGCACCTTGAACCTGGACTGCCACACCTCTTGCTGCGTTGACAACCGGGCCGAAGAACATGTTAAGGAGAATGTTGAGTCCTTGTGTGAAAAGGATATATGCCACGTTGCCACACATGTTCCACCCTGCGAATGATCCCATCTCCTTAAGTAGGCTTGTGTCCCAGAGCCTCTTGAAGCGGGTCTCCTCAAAATGCCGTTTACAGTAGATCGCATAGATAGATGCCATCACGATCTGGACAAGCAGCATGAGGATTGAATAGACGATCAGTTTGTCGAGATTTACGGCGTAGATGGTGTATGCCACTCCGAGTTTGAGCATAACGTCCAGAATCGAAATGTAGGCGAACGCATCCATCCTTTCGTGTGCCACAATTGCCGCGTTGAACGGATAGTTCAGGATTGACACGACAGTGGATAGTATCGCGAATTGGTAGCAGTACATGGCCGCAGCCTCGCGTCCTGACGGGATGACGATCTTGTTTTTCAGGAACCACAGGCCGATTGTCTCCGCGAGCAGAACTACGGTCGCGGCTATGATGATGTGAATGTACACGCTGGTCATGAATGTCAGTCTTAGACGGCCTGTCTCGCCGCGTCCCAGCTCGTAAGTCAGGTAACGCTGCGTCGAGGTCGTCATCGCCGCGTTCAGGAAGCCGAACATGGCCACGACTCCTCCAACCACGTTGCTGATTCCGTAGTCGACTACTCCGAGGCTCGCCAGGATCACTCGGCTGGTGAACAGTCCTACAGCCATCAGGAACAGCATCCTGACGTAGAGCAGGGCGGTGTTCTTGGCTATGCGCTTGTTGTTTATTGTGTTTTCCGAGTCGCTTGACATTTGGTGTCGCTTAGGTGCGGTGGGCGGGAACTATTTCCCGGACCAGGGCCAGAGGGACTTGCGGCGGGTGGGGGAGGGCGATCGCGCACCAACCGTGGACGTTCCATCCGTCTTTAAGATTGTCTTTCTTCGTGTTGCTCTCAATCAGTTCCAGCTTCTCTTCGTAAATCTTGTTTTGGAGCTCGATGATCTCGCCCAGATCCTGATGCAGCTGCGCGTTCGTGACTTCGCATGGATTCTCCACAGCCGGCCGACCTTGACCCGCCCGCTCTTCTTGAGCGTGGAGCGGAGCGCCGCCAAACACAACCGCTATCAATATGATTATGAATCTTGTGGTTTTCATCTTTCTTAATCCTTTTTAAATCATATTCATTTGACATTAACCTTCCAATAGCCTCCGTTGTCAGGGCCGATGCGAGAGATAAGTCCGGCGGATTTTAGTTTCAGAATTTCACGTTGGATGGTTCTTGGGTTAACGGATAAAGCGTTCGAGATTATTGCCGAAGATATTGAACGGTCTTCTTTGATGAGGTTGAGGATTCTTTGCTGCCGTTCAGAAAGTTCCGGAGTTTTATCTACGACATTATCTACGACATTATCTACGACATTATCTACGACATTATCTACGACAATGGGCGGCTTTGTCATTTCATCAGGTCTTTTTATTGTGACGACAAATTCCTCTGTCGCCAGATTGTTTTCAATAGTTATGTCCTTGAAATCCTTGAACGCCCTGACGATTCCGCTGCCAATGCCTACGTATGGGAGAAGGTAAACCGCGTTGTCAAACAGCAATTGATTGCGTGGCTTGGAAATCCCGTTTAACAGAGTGTCTTCGGTCACGTCCATAGGCAGATTACCTGGGCTATGAATCTCGACTCTGTTGTCAAAAATCAGTAGCCTTATTTGTGCGGTCTGGTAAAAGTCTCGATGTATCAAGGCGTTGACGATAAACTCAACGAATACTTGCGGTGGAATCTCCAGTGCCGGGAGACTGTTGAACTCATCCTCTACCTGACGGCTTTTCAGGTTCCGGTTGACGAATGCCATAGCGGCCTTGAACTGTGTAAGAAGATTTCCTTCCATATCGGTGCCGACGAGGCGATCCCTGAACCTGTCTCCGCTCAAGTCGTTGCCTACAAAAGAGATGCATCTGATTGTAAAGACTGGGTAGAACTTCAGAATATTCTTTCCAAGAAGCAGGAGGCCGGCCAATGTCAGCCTGCCTTCTTTGTCCATCAGGGAGGTGTTTTGCAGTATCTGTTTCGGAGTGATTCCGGGTGCGATCTTGCCGACAAGGTTCTCGACTGAAAAATCGTCCAACCTTGACAGTTGAAAGTCGTCAGCGAGAATATTCCTATATTTTTCTATCAGAAAGTGCTTCAGGGTAGGTAGGGATATGTCCTCAAAGGATGATTCCGGAACGCTGTCCCTGTCTGCGAATAGCCTGCCACAGCTCTGCATCAAGATCCTTAACCGCTCATTGGAGAACACTTTCCTCTTGTCGGAGCCATTCTTTATCCAGACTATTCCTTTATTGTCTTTGTACGGTTTGTCAAGTCCTTGCGCCACGCGTGCGGCAACAACAGCCTTTCCATCCAATACTACGGTCTCGATCATAATTGTTATCGAGGGGCTGACATTGTCTGACGCGGCATTTGACAATAGGTTCGATGTCTTTTGGATCTCCTCGTAGGACAAGCCAGTGACTTCTCCCGTCTTATCATTTACCCCGACAACCAGAAGCCCTCCTTGCGAGTTGCTGAAAGCGACGAACTCGCATCCGATCTTATAGGAATCGTCCACGCGTTCTTTGAATTGGACGGTGGTGGATTCTCCCATCATAATGATCGCTTTAAGTTTCTTGGCATCCATAAAATGTCTGGACTATAAGGAATATTCGGAGGAGGAGGGTTTAATCAATGGCGTGATGCGGTGGAGAGCGCGTCTATCTTATTGATTATGCGCGCCTCGGCATATTCAAGGTCGCTGGAGTCGTCGATCTCGTACCAGAGGAGGCCGGCGGCCATTATGACGGCGGAGGTGATAGGTGTTGTCGCTTTCATTGTGTGAATATGTCCGCTGAGGATTTATTTCTTCAGGCGGCTCCAGAAGGATTTTTTCTGGGATGAAGCCTGCCGGTCGTCAGACTGGCTGAGGTAGTAGTCGCGGAAGGTTATTCCTTCGGTGATCACGTGGTAGATCTCGCCCCAGTCGGGAAGTCCTCCCAGGTTGCGGTCGTCGATGAAGAGGTCGGCTTTCAGTTTGCGCGGGGAGGTCGGTGTGTCCTCACCTTCGTAGAAGTCCTCGGGGTGATTGCTGTTCACGGCATAGAACTCCAGGCCGCGGCCGCGGCACCAATCCACGGCGTCCTTCAGCAGCTGGCCTTCCCTTACCGACCAAAGTATCAGGGTGTGATTGTCGGCCTGAAGGCGTTTCAGCGTTTCCACGGCGAAAGGTATCTCTTTGCCTATCTTGGGGTACTTGTGCTCGACGATGGTCCCGTCAAAGTCAACCGCTATGATCATCTTTTGAAAGTGCTATGTTGTGTCTTGGGAAATTCTTGGGGCTTGGCACCTGCTGCAATAGGTTAGGTGTCAATTAGTTAGATCGGCGAACGACTCGAAGGCGATTACTGGTGAATGCGCTTTATTCATTGAACAGTCGAACATGCTCAGTAACATTGCATCAAATATATGAAATTCTATCCTAAAAGGCAAGTCGATCGGTCGGAAAAATTGAAATGTTCCTGAATTCCGGGCCGGTTTCCAGGGCATGTCCGGGCAACCGGAAGGCTTCCTATTCAATCGGAGCGACAAGGTCGGGATGGACGGAGACCAATGCGACGGAGACCACGCCCTTTATCTCGACGACGACTTTCCTGGAGCGGGATCCCTTGACCTTGACAAACACACCTTCGCATCCTTCGAATATTCCTCCCGTTATCCGGACCTTCTGCGCTTTTGTGAAATTGATCTCGGCGGGACCGAAAAAACGCAGGGACTCGTCATAGGATCCCGCCACCGCGATGAATGTCCTCATCTGCTTCTCGGGGACAGTGATCTTCTTGCCGAGTCTTTGATCCATCATGTATTGCAGCATGGGAATGCGGGTGGGCTGCTTAAGCTCTTGGATTCCGGATGCGGTGGCGCGTATGAATATGATGTTGTGGATCACCGGTACGAGGCGCTTTTTTCCGGTTCTGGCGGATTTCTCGTACTTCATCGGAATGAAGTTTTCCACGCCTTTCTCGTCCAGAAGCCTTTTGGCCTCCAGCTCACGGTGGTAGGTGACCCGCATCGTGAACCACATCAGTTCCTCAGTCTCGCCTGGTCTGCCCATTTGCTTTCCTGTTAACCACTATGAGAGCATCATGGCGGCGCGGATGCCTTCCGCAAGAGCTGGGCTTGTCACGTGTCCAACGATGGCAAGGGCAAAATCGATGGCGCACCCCGGCCCGCGTCCTGTGATCAGGTTGCCGGAAGTCACCGCCGGTGTCTTGACGTACTCGCCGCCTTTGGCGATAGGCTCCTCCTCGAATCCGTCGTAGCAAGTGAACCGTTGTCCCTCAAGGGTCGGGAGCTGCGAGACCACCAGCCCGGGAGCCGCGCAGATCGCCGCGACGGTGCCTCCTTCGGCGTAGTGGCTTTTCATCAGTTCCATGAGATCGTGGTTGTCGGCAAGGTGCCTGGCTCCTGGCAATCCGCCCGGGAAAACCATAACATCTTTCCGGTCGGTTCCCTCTGTCTTGACTTCGGACCTGAATCCGTCCCAGTCAAGGTCGGCGGTGACGGGAACCCCGTGAGCGCCTTTTACTTCCTTGTCTGTGTTGATGGAAACTGTCCGGGCGTTGATCCCTCCTCTTCTGAGGATGTCCACGGTGGCGAGGGCCTCGATCTCCTCGAACCCTTCCGCAAGGAATATGAAGACTCCTTTCATGGCATTATATTGTTAATGATACTGTTTCCTCCATTGAAGACAAAACAACCGGTCACTTCGGCTGGCTCAGCGACCTTGTCAGGCCCCGCGTCCTAAGTGACCAGTTGTGATGTTGAGATATCAGGACTCGAACCTGAACTGGCAGAACCAAAATCTGTAGTGCTACCATTACACCATACCTCAATTCCGTCCGCAAATTTATCTATTTTCCGGCAAATCTGCAAACATTATCTTTTCTCCCGGAAGAAATCAATCATCAGGGCAGAGCATTCGTCAGCCAATACTCCTGACCTTACCTGGGTCTTGGGATGAAGCAAGGAAGGTGTGGACATTGAATAGCCTCTCTTGGGGTCCGGCGTTCCGAAGACAATGCGTCCGATCTGAGCCCAGTTCAAAGCCCCGGCGCACATAGGACAAGGCTCCACTGTCACGTACAGCGTGCTGTCGCCAAGATATTTCCCTCCGACCGCTTCGGTGGCGGAGGTGATGGCGATCATCTCTGCGTGGGCGGTAGGGTCGTGCAGCATTTCCGTCATGTTGTGTCCGCGGCCTATGATCCGTCCCTTGCAGACGATCACCGCCCTGATAGTGGGAAGGTTACAGCCAAAGGCAAGGGTGTCCGCCGCGAGACGGAATCTGGAGGAAGCCGGCGGCAAACATCTGGTCTGACGGACAGAAATCCGATAAAAGGCCTAAGGGTGAGGATAAGATTGCAAAAGAAATCGAAGTCCGATAACTATCCGAAATCGCCCAAGGTAAATCGGGCAGACATAAGATGGAAAGAGTATGTCCATAACTGAAGAGGTCTCGCAGGCGAGCGAACGCGAGCAGTAACAACGAACTGCGAGAAGTCAGCAGAGGCCATATTACCTGCCTAATATCGACACGCAGGGAAGGGCCGAACTTTATTTGAAGAAACTCTATGGAGGAAAGAAAGCGGAAAACGAAAGTAGGAAGAAAACTACTTTGTTTTCCTCCTACTCGATTGTTGGAATGTCGCTTCGACAGGCTCAGCGGCACGAAACCTACTTCCCCATCTTGGACAACAACTTCTTAGGGTAGTTGGTGCAGATGGCTTTCATCTTAGACGCATAGGCGATGTAGTAATCCATCGTGACATCGTCATCGGCGTTGAACACGCTCACGTCCACACCGGCCTTGTTGAACTCCTCGATCGTGAGGTTTCCTCCACCCTGCTTCATGAACTCGGTGGAAAGGTTCGCCCATTTGTAGCCCCTCTGGGTGTACTCTGAGGCGGACTTGTTGGCCATCCAGCCGATGTTCGAGCCAACCGCGGTGGCGTATGAATATGACGATGCCATCACGGTTGCGTTGGACGTGCAGATGAACTCAACGAAATTCTGTGCTTTCTTCTTCTTGATGATCTCGCAAGCCTTGCGGCAGGCGTTGATCGGATACGCCGACATTCCGCTGATGTTCTTGATGTCCAGCCAGAGCCTTGTGCAGCTTCCTGCCTTCATGACTTCGTCCAGAAACATCTCCAGATCAGGAACCGTCTCTCCGTTCGCCAGTTTTCCGGCCGCCCTGATCTGTTCCAAGGTGGCTTCCCATGGATGCAGTCCGTTGATCCTGTAGTCGCCGTCAGCATGGGCGACGACTACTTTGTCATCTTTTGTCCAGTAGATGTCACACTCTGAAGCGTAACATTTAAGGCTCATCGCATATTGCAACGAGGCGATGGAATTGTCGGGAAACGCTATGCCGGCTTCCGATGCTCCACCCCTGTGGGCTACGACGATATTGCCGCAGTCAGCAGGCTTGTCAGCGACCTCACCGGGCGTCTCACCCGGATCGTCAGGCCACACAGGCCCTGGATCCGGTTCGTCCTTGCTACATGATGACAGGCACAGGAGACTTGCCGCAAGAAATGACCAAATCAGTTTTATTGATTTAATTCTCATATTCTTGATCTTTGATTATTTGTAGTTCTTGACACAGCGGAACGGCATGATGGCCTGGCCGTTGTCGATGTTTGTCATCTCGGCATAGGTCACAGTGTTGTCCAGGATCACATTGATTCTGTAAAGAGCCTTGTCCGAGAAGAACAGAGGTACCCACACTTGTGCCCTGACACCGTAGCACTGGTAGCCCTGGGTCATGTAGCGCCAACCGAGCGGGAAGTACTCGAATCCGAACTCGTCGGCTCCGTCTGACACCGCCGCTGACCACCAGGTCTTGTTTCTGAGCCATGCGGCGAGGTTGCCGATACCTCTTGGTGAGACCGGATTGTTGTTGACGGCTGTGCCCGAGGCTGTTGTGAACTGTTTGTAGGTGATCTGATCCTCCCTCAGAGGATAAGAGTGTCCGGCTGACGCCTTGCTTGCGGCGTATGCCAGGTCAAGCCAGTCGGAGGCGTTGGCGATGTGCCAACCGTAAGGACATATTCCTTGAATCTGCATCTTGAGGGTCGGGTGGTTCTTCTCGTCGGTGGTGTTGTCGCCGCTGAATGTGTCCGCCGACTTGTTGTTGAGGTACTCGATCGTGTAGTTGTCTCCTACCGCGTCGGTGATCTCGCTGCCGGCGGTCCATCCCTTAGGCACCACCTCTTTACGGGCGAAGCCGATGCCGTTGGTCGGGACGCCTGTCACGATTTCGGAGAACGCATAGATTCGGCCGCGCTCATCGCTTCCTTCGAGTTGTCCTCCTATCTCGGTGCATTCGTAGGCCATGTTCAGTTTCGGATCATCCCAGGATGAAGGGAATGCGCTCGCACCGTAACCACCTGTGCCTTTCGCTCCGACACCTGTAGCGGACGGAATCATAGGAGAGCCGAGTCTCGGCTTGATGTCGCCACCGTTCCAACGCATGTTCTCGACCATCCAGACCTTCATGGAACCGTCTCTGGCAATGAAGGCCTTTGTCTTGTACTTGGACACTTCGGAGTCCGGCATGCTGTTCAGCGTTGATATTCTGCTCCAATTCCATGTCTTCTCGTTGAAGTTCACCACCAGGGAGCGCAGACCGTCCACATCGATTTCCGGGCCCTCCGGCATAGCGGACGCGGCGGATTCGATCGTGGTGACAGAACCATCCTTCGCAAGCGCGTAGCAAGGGTATGACAGCACACGTGAATCCTGATTGAACATCACGGTGTTGGCCCCGGCCTTTGCGTTCATGAAGTAGGCTTTGACGCTGTAGATGTCCTCGCTTTCTTTTGTCATCTGCAAGGCCTTGTCGATCTCAAGGCCGGCGGCCGATGAACCGTACATGAAGTAATATATGTCTGCCGCGAGCTGTGTCACAGGCACATCCACGGATGCCATGCTGGTCTCTGCCGAACCTACGGTGATGTGGAGCACGGCCTTGCGGACATTGACATGGTCGTTCCATCCGGAAGCGATCAATTTGACGGAGCCAGCTTCGGTGGCCTCGCAGGACAGCCAGTCCTTGCTCTCACCTTCGTAGTCCACGGTGAATGAATATTCGTCCCCCATGTTGGTCGTGTAGCTGATTGTCTGCTCACCTCCTTCGGCGAAGAACTCAACATCTTTCGTGTCAGTGGACACGGCGGCGTCAGCCTTCTCGCCTTTCTGGGTGAACTCGAAAGCGCGCTCGGTTCCGTCGGCTGCCTTGATTGTCAACGAGAATGACCTCTTATATTCAGGATTGGCCTTCATCTTGACCATCAATCCTTTCCCTGTGTAGGTCCTGGAATCACCTTCGTAAGTTCCGATGAAGTCCTCGGAGACATCCGTGACACTCACCTCGGCGCATTGCTTCGGATCATCAAGGGAATAGTCCCAACCGATGCCGTTGATCTTGTCGCCTTGCACGATTGTGACGATGGCGCGGTAAGCGTCCTCGCCGTCCTCGGTGTTACCGCTGGCGGTGAACACAGGAATATCCTTGGATAGCGCGATTCTTGTGGCGGAATCTATCTCGGACGGGTCTGTCTTTTCCGCGCAACCTGACAACGCGAGCATTGAAAGAGCGGCGGCGTACATGAATATATTCTTGAATCTCATGATAATAGTCATTTAAGTAAGATCATTAGTCCCATCCTTCCGTCTGGGTCAGTTTATGGTTCTTGTTCCTTGCGGACTTGGAGATAGGCCAGAGCAGGATGTTCGGATTCTTCTGCTTCTTGGCGAGCAGCTCCGGGTTGTAGTCCCAGATCTTGTCTAGACGGATGAGCGGCCACCAGATGACGCCTTCGGCAGGGAACTCGAGGAAATATTCATTGACAAGTGCCTCCAGGACGGCGTCCCTTGTGGCGGTCTTGTAGAAGTCCTCGATTCCGTAGGCCCTTTTAGCGATGATGTTCAGAGAGGCCAGAGCTCCGGCATAGTCCTTCTTGTAGTACTTCAGTTCCGCGTCCATCATCACAGCGTAGGCGTAGCGGTAGTAAAGAAGGTCGCAGTCGTTGATCACGGGCTGCTTTGACATGTCTCCGAGGAACTTGTTCGGCCAGGTAAGGGTCTGTCCTGAGGCACCGTAGGCCCCTTCGCCGAGGTTGCATTCCACTCTGGAGTCGTTGTGGTCGGCCTTGCTCTTGTTCAGCACATCGATGAACTCCTGCGAGTAGCACCACCACTGTGTTGAGCTCACCGGTACCGGTTTGTTCCTGTACTGCGCGGCTATGAGGTTAGTCGGGTGGTAGAAATAGCTGTAGTAACCGCCGGTGATCTTCTCCTTCTGGTCGTTCAGGAGGGCGAAGACAACCTCAGAGTTGCATTTGTGATCGCGGCTGAACACCTCTGAATATTTTGGAAGAAGCTTTCCTGAGGAGATCCCGATCGCTGACAGAGCCTCCGCGGCAAGGTTCAGGTACGAATCCCCACCGTCCTGTGTCGTGTACATCCAAAGCCCGTACTCGGCTTTAAGCATGTTCACAGCGTCGGCTGTAGCGAAGTATTTGTCTCCTCCGAGGTAGGCGGAGTTGGCCACCGCTGTCTCGATGTCCCTGCCGATCTGGGCATAGACATCAGCCTTAGGGGCGCGCTCCGGGTAGGTCTCCGGCTGGTTCACGGACTCGATAGGCACGAGGTTCAGCGGAACGTCTCCCCACAGTCTGGCTGCCCAGAAGTAGCAATATGCCCTTGCGAACGCAGCCTGGCCGATCGCGAATCCTTTCTCGGATTCGGTCATGTCAACCTTGTCGGCGTACTTGAGCACGGCATTGGCCTGGTCGATGGTGGTGTAAAGTCCTGACCAGGCGGTCGATCTCGTGGAGGCGTTCATCGTGCTGGTGCGCACGGAGATCATGTCGTTGTCCTGAACCCTGGATTCAAGGCTTGGACCCCACATATAGTTGCCGACACGTGCCTCGCCCCAGTAGAAGACGTTGATGTAGCCGTCAACGAAATTGGAACGCATGCGCTCGTAGATTCCGTAGGTGGACTGGATGACATCTGTTGATGTCGTCCACATGTTGCTGGCGGACAGCTTGTTGTCCTGCATCACATCAAGATCCCCGTTGCAGGACATCATCGATGTGGCGGCCGAGATCATCAGAATATATTTCAGAATGCTCTTGTGTTTCATAATTAGAAGGTAATCTTGACATTGAACAATATCTTTCTCGCCGCCGGAGCGATGCTTGAGTTGGCGGACGCACCGGTGGACACAGATGAGTACATCGAGTCTCCCGATCCGGTTCCCATGCCGGTCTCAGGGCTGATCGAGCCGGAGACACCTGTCCAGTAGTAAAGCGTGTTGCCGGTGATCCCGACAGTCAACTTCTTGATCCACATATTCTTGACCCATCTCTCCGGGAAGTCGTAGTAGAGGGAGACATCGCGCAGACACAGGTAGTCGGCTTTCTCGACGTTGAAGTCGGAGGCACGGGAGAAGTTCCTGTTGCCATAGTCAGGGTCGTTCGGGAAGAATCTCGCGTACTTGGCGTTGTCGTCTCCTGGGTAGCGCCAGCAATCATAGACCATCTTGTCCAGATTGGAGTTGCAGTTGCCCAAAGTGCTCTGGAAGAAACGTGATTTCATGTAGTTGTAGATCGAATGACCGAGGGCGTAGTCAAGGTAGAACGAGAATGACAGGTTCTTGTACTTGAATGTGTTCATGATTCCACCGATTGAGTGAGGCATCACGTTTCCGAGGTGGTACATGTCCTCCTGGTCGATCTGCTCCCTGCCGTCGGCCGTCTTCTTGGAGCCAGGACGGTTGCACCACTCGTAGTCACCGGCGTCCTTGCGTCCCTGGATGGACAGGCCGTCGGACCTGCGGTAGCCGTGCGACTGGCTGTCGTACAATGCGGCCGCGGCCTCGGCGTCATTCTGGAGAATATGTGAGATCTTATAGCCCCAGATGCGTCCGAGAGGCTCTCCGACAGCCGTGCCGCCGAAGCGCTCGCCGCTCTCTGACATGGTGTAGCCACCGATTCTCCAGGCGTCCTTGCCGTTGAGGTCGGTGTACTTGTACTCGTCCGGAAGCGACAGCACCTTGTTCTTGTTGAATGAATATGTAAGGCCGGTGCTCCAAGTGAAATTCTTGGTCTGGATGTTGACAGAGTTCAGTTCGATCTCGAATCCGTAGAACCTTGCGCTTCCGACGTTCGCCTTCACGGAGCCGAGGGATCCTGTGTCTGGAAGGGTGATGCTGAAGAGCATGTCGTCCGTCCTCTTGTTGTAGTAGTCCATCACGAGACGGAGACGGTCGTTGAAGAATCCGAGGTCAAGACCAAGGTCCAACTGGGTTGTGGTCTCCCATTTCATGTCTTTGTTCTGCATCGTGGAAGGCAGAAGGGTTGACTGCCCGCCATACAGAGACGAAGAGAACGCTCCGTAGGTGTCGTAGAGCCCGATTCCGTTGTTACCGGTCTGGCCGTAGGACGCGCGGAACTTGAATGTGTTCATCACGCTTTTGTCCACATCCCAGTACGGCTCCTCGGAGATGATCCATGCCAGCGATCCGGCCGGGAAGAATCCCCATCTGTTGCCCTCGGCGAACTTGGAGGAACCATCAGTCCTGACCGTGGCCGAGAGAATGTACCTGTTGTCGTAGTTGTAGTTGACACGTCCGAAGTACGAGATGAGCACTTGCTTGGTGTCCTGGTTGGAGGCCGTGAAGTTGACTCCGGAATCCAGGATCGGAACCTTGTCGGAGACTGAGCCGGTGGCGTTGGCGGTAAGATACCAGTACCTCCATGACATATAGTCGTAGCCGGCGGTGGCGCTGATGTTATGCTTGCCGAACTCCTTGTCGTAGCTCAGGTAGGCGGTGAAGGAATCCTTCAGCGTCTCTGTCCTGGTCTCTGTTGTGGAACGGTCCGTGGAGATGTAGTTCATCGTGTTGCCGACCTGGCCGTAGGCGTAGTAGCTTCCACGGTAATTGTCGTCGAACACGGCGTACTGGGCTGTGGCCTTGAGGCCGTCGAAAATGCTCCACACGAGCTTGAAGTTGCCACCGAAGCGGTTCTGGGCCATCTCCCTGTCGTAGAAAGCATCGTAGAATGACGCTGACTGCTGGTTCTTGTTGCTTCCGCCTGTCACCCATCTTCCGTCCTCGTAGAACTCCTTGTTCACAGGGCTCATCATGAGGCCTCGTCCGATGGCGTTGAAATAGTTGCCGGTCAGCGGGTTCTTCACTGACCTTGAGAAGTCGAAAGTCGTTGACGCCTCCAGGTTCCTGGTGATGTTGAAGGACGTGTTGCCGTGCATAGTGAACAACTTGTAGCCGCTCATGGCCACCATGCCGTCATCCTGAAGGTAACTTACCGAGGCGGCGTACTTCATGTTTTGTGAACCGCCGTTCACTCCGACATATTCCTTGTGCCATAGCGCGTTGGTGAACCACTGGCTCTGCCAGTCGGTGTCGGTGAAGGTCAGCACCTTCTTCGGATTGATCGGGTCGTACATCCACTGCCAGCCGGACTGCAGCTCCTCGCCTTTCTCCATGTATCTGGTTGTGTAGATGTCCGTGCTCTTGTTGCCTGTTCCCGCGGCGTTGGCTCCGTCCAGAATCAACTGGCCGTTAGGGCCTTGGGCGATCGCGGGACGGACAAATGACAGGAACTCCTTGGCGTTCATCAGATCCCATCCGCGGGAAGGGGAGGACCAGCCTACCTGCGCGTCGAAAGTGATCCGTGGCTTCTCCCATGAATTGCCTTTCCTGGTCGTCACGAGAATCACACCATTGGAGGCGCGGGCTCCGTAGATGCCGGCCGAGGCTGCGTCCTTCAAGACCTCGATGGACTCTATGTCGTTAGGGTTGAGGTCGTCCATGTCCCTGGTCACGCCGTCCACGATGACGATAGGGTCGTTGCTCAAGGTGATCGAGGAACCTCCACGGATCAGAAAGCGTGGCGCATTACCTGAGACCGTGTTGTTCGTGGCCACCCTGAGGCCGGTCACCTTTCCTTTGAGAGCGTCGCCGACGGAGGAGACAGGTGCGGCGTAGATGCTGTTGCCGTCCACCTTGGAGATGGCTGTGGTCAAGGTTTTTCTGGATTGGGTACCGTAGCCGACGACCACGACGTCATCCAGCACGTTGGCGTCCTCGGAGATCATCACATCGATCACCCCGCGTCCGTTGACCTTCTCATCGTGATTCTTGAAACCGATGAATGAATATTCCAGGACATCGTCGGCGTTGACTTCGATGGAGTACTTTCCGTCAAGGTTGGTGTTCGTGCCGATCGTCGTGCCTTTGACGAGGACACCGGCTCCGGCCAACGGCTCTCCCGAAGAGTCCTTCACCGTTCCTGTCACCTTGATGACATTTCCCTGTTTGGCCGCCGGCTGCTCGTAGGTCAGCACGACCGTGCTGTTTGTCATCTTGTAGCGGAATCCGGACACCTGATGTCCGAAAACGTCATCCAGGATGGACGCCAGAGACTCGTTCCTGGCGTTGATGCTGATGTCTCCCATCTCTTTCCGAGCCAAGGCTGACTCGTAGGAGAACAGGATTCCAGTCTTCTTCGTGAACTCTTCGGTGAAGGACTTCACAGTGGCGGACTTTACCGTCAGACTGAAACTGTAGGTCTTCCCGGTGTTTGTCTGGGCCGCCGAACCCGGCGCGAGGCCGAAGAACGTGGCCAGAACCACCGCAAGGACACCCAGTCTTAAATAGGTTGATTGTCTCATGTTTTTGAGTAGTTATTATGTTTGGTACTTAGTCTTTATCCAAAGTCTTTCCGATGACCTTCAGGCGCACTCCTGTCAGTTCCTCGACCGCCTCCATGAGTTCGCCGGCGTCATCGGTGCGTTTGTAGTTGAGGTTGTATTTCTTCGTGGTGTCCACCGGTGACAAGGCCTGGACCTTGATTCCGTACATCCGCTCGATGTGCGAGATGATGCCGTCGATCGACACTTGCTGGAGCGTCACCTTGTTGTAATGCTGCACGATGTAAGGTTCGGCCGCCATAGGGGTGACCTCGATGTCTCCGGTCTTGGCGTCGAACTCGGCCATCTGATCCGGGGACAGCCTCACAAGTCCTACACCTTCAGGACTTTGCAGCCTGACGGATCCCCTTTCAAGGAGTACCGACACTTTGCCGGCCTCGCTGTCCGACTTGACGCAGAACGCGGTTCCAAGCACCTTCACTTCAATTCCCCGCGCCTTTACGACAAAAGGATGGAGCGTGTCCCTGTGGACATCGAAATAGGCCTCGCCGGTCAGTTTCACGATCCGTTCGGACCGGTCCTTGGTGGAACCGTACAGGATCGACGAGTTCCTGCTCAGCCAGACCTTCGTGCTGTCATCCAGCATCATGGCCGACACGTCGTCGGAGATATTCGTGAATGCGGAATATTCCCGAAAGTAATCCGCGTCCGTCCGAAAGTGGCGGTAGGTGCCGGCTCCGATGACGAGCGCGGCGGCCACGGAAGCGGCTGCGAGCCAGGTCGCCTTGCGCCTCCGGCCTCTCCCTGATTGAACGGTGAATATCCCTCCGCTCTCCTCCGCGTCTATCCTTGCGTTGAGGCGGGACAGCATCTTGTCTGTGGCGTCGTCCCCGCCCAAGGCCGACGAGGCGTTGCGCATCGCTGACAAAGCGGCGAAATCCTCCCGGTTGGACTGACTTGCCTCCAGCCACTCGACGAGGGCGGATTTCTCGTCGTCGGTCGCGGTTCCGCTGAGGTAGCGGTGCACGAGCCTGAGTATCTCTTCTGGAATTTCCATTTTCTGATCGCATTAATTATGTCTGTCAATTATTATACACACATTATGAAGAAATCACCTAATGAAAACGTGATTATTTTCCGCAAAGGCATTTTTTGTCCTTGTCGAGACTTATGATTCGATTTTATTGACTATTTTTGCGCTCACCAAGGCTTTTTATGAACCGTACAGAATTAATAACCGGAATACAGAATGGCGACAGAGAGGCTTTCAACGACTTCTGCAAGGAAGAGTTGCCTGTGCTGATGTCGTATGCCAGGATCTTCCTGCCGGAGGAGTGGGCGGATGACGCTGTGCAGGATGTGCTGTTCTCGTTCTGGAAGAACCGTGAGAGACTGTCGGAAGGGACTTCGGCGAGGGGGTATCTTATGAAATCTGTCTATAACAGGGCGATGAACTATCTTAGGAAAGAGAATCTGTCGCGCCAGTACAAGGAATGGAATGATGCCCGGATCGCGGTTCTCTGCCTTGAGGGCGGTGATCCCGAGCGCAATCCAGTCATAAGGAACCTGTTCGACAAGGACTTGAGGAAGAATCTCGAGGATGCCATCACCAGCCTGCCGCCCAAGTGCCGCGAGGTCTTCATGATGAGCTACATCGAAGACCTTCCGAACAAGGACATCAGCGCGAGGCTCGGGATCTCCCTCAGTACCGTTGAGAACCACATATATTCCGCGTTGAAGCAGCTTAGGGTGGCGTTGGCCAAGGCAAAGCCTTCCTGCTGTTCACCCTTCTGCCTTATCTGGGCGACCTTCTGGGCGGAATGCCGGACTGAAATCAAACCATCAAATTTTTATGAATATGAAAGGATATATTCTTTTGGCGTCATTGCTGCTTCCTGCGGCGCTGATGGCGCAGCCGGTGACTTCCGGACAGTACACTTACACCGGAGCGCCCGTTAACCTTACCGAGCACACGTTCAAGTGCGACCATCTGCTCAAGCTTCAGGGCACCGACAAGGAGGCTTACCAGGGGATGGACATCTGGGAAGACTACATCTTCAGCTGCCAGAACTCCGGTTGGCTGACCGTCTATAAGATTGACGGAGAGAAGATCACCAGAGAGTGCAAGCCGTTCAAGCTTGCCAGCTACGACAAGGTGAACCATGCCAATGTGGCCACTTTCGGCCGCACGTTCTATGACAAGGATGACCGTTTCCCGCTTCTGTACGTCAGCCAGTGCAACAGGAATCCGATCAACGGACGCAAGGACGTGCTTTACGTCGAGCGTGTAGCCAATAATCTCAAGTCATCCGAACTGGTCCAGACGATCTACTTCAAGGACACCGACCATCTTTTTGGCTACGCCCTTCAGTGGGTCATCGATCCGGACAACAATTACCTTTACGGTTACGGCAACACAGTTGACAACACCAACGCCCTGAACCGTCACCGCATCGTGAAGTTCCGCATCCCGAAACTGAACGAGTCCACGGACGGCCTCGTGACCCTGACAAAGGATGATTTGTTGGAGAATTATCTGATCGAGGACACCTACCAGACTCATTTCAATCCGATCGGCCAGGGCCTTTTCATCAAGAACGGCCAGCTTTTCATGCCTACCGGTTTCGGCAAGGAGAAGCAGCCTTCGATCCTCTACGTCTGGAATCTGAACACCCGCACCATGCAGAATGTCATCGATTTGACGAAAGCCACCTTCGGTGAGCTCGAGGACTGCGCCTACTACAAGGGCGACCTCTACATCCAGGCCCAGGGCGATCTGTTCAGGCTCACTTTCTGATTCCCTACGCTTCGGGTGCTGTAGAAGCGCGAATCACAATGAATCCCGCTCGTGGAAGGACATCTGCCTCTCTGCAAGCGGGATTCTTGAATATACTCGCTCGTGGCGTCTGTCAACGTTTCCCTTTGAAGAAGTCGGTCATCAGGGCGGAGCACTCCTCGGCGAGGACTCCGGCCTGAACCTGTGTCTTGGGGTGGAGCAGGGAAGGGGAGTACAATGAATATCCCCGCTTGGGATCGAGTGCTCCATAGACTATGCGGCCGATCTGTGCCCAGTTCAGCGCGCTGGAGCACATGTTGCACGGCTCCACGGTGACGTACAGTGTGCAGTCATTCAGATATTTACCGCCGACGGCTTCTGTGGCGGCGGTGATGGCGATCATCTCGGCGTGCGCCGTGGGGTCATGGAGCCTTTCGGTCATGTTGTGGCCCCGGGCTATGATCCTGCCACGGCATACTATCACCGCCCCGATGGGGATCTCGTCCTCCTCAAAGGCCAGCTGAGCTTCCTTGAGGGCTTCCGTCATGTATTTCTCGTCGATGTCCATAATGAATAAGCTCAACAAAAAAGACAGGCCTGATAGACCTGTCTCTAAACGTCGTCAGACTGACTTGACTACCACCTGTCCTCAGATGATACTGTCAGCTTCTTGCGTCCGTGGCGGCGACGGGAAGCGAGTACGCGGCGACCGTTGGCGGTGGCCATTCTCTCACGGAATCCGTGCTTGTTCACGCGCTTGCGTCTGGATGGTTGAAATGTCCTTTTCATATCTACTAATTTTTTATATATTCCAAAACGGACTGCAAATTTAATCCTTTTGCCCGTAATTTCAAAATATTTTTGTATCTTGGATTCAGAAGCTGTTTTTCAATGGAAAAATTAATTGTCAGCAACGACACTTTCTTCGAGGAGGTCATCGTCTTGCTGCGGGAAGGAAAGAAGGTCACGGTCCCCGCGAAAGGGGAGAGCATGCTTCCGTTCATAGTCGGCGGAGTTGACTCGGTGGTTCTTGAGGGGGTCGATGGAGGATCGCCGGCGGGAACCGTCCTGAGGACAGCCAATGTCGGCGGTCATTTCCTCGTCAGTGGCCTCTGGATTCCCCATCCTCAGATTCTCGCGTACCGTACCGCTGAACAAGGTGTTCCCCTGCGGCACGTAGGACAGGTTGCGGCGCGTGGCCTGTGACGCCGGAACCTGCCTGCTCAGCTCGACCGTAGGGTTCTGAACCTGAGCCACAAGCTGAAGAAACGCCGTCACATAGCCTGCCGCGAACCCGCTCTGTACCGCGGCAGCCGACTCTTAGGTGTGTGAATATCCTCGCACCTGGAACGCCAACTCGCTGGCTGTCAGCCGAATGATGTTTCAGGTGCGCGTGGTTTATCACACCTGGAAGTCCGGAACACCAACAGGACGCTCTGTACTGAGGCATAAGCCTGAAATTATTTCACATAAGAAACTCCGACATATCCTTGCCGGCGAGGAGGCCGTCACGGATCTCGGTGGAGGAGATGTCCACTATGGGAGCGTCTATGACCTCTATGTTGTAGGAGCGGATGAGGGTCTCCTCAAGGCTTCTCATTCCGTCTGGGACAATCTCTTCGGAATCAAGGACATAGGGTGCGGGGAAATCCTTGCACTCCTCGATCAGCTGACGCTTGATGCTGTCCACGTCGTAGCCTTTGCGCGGATAGACAGTCACACCATATTCAGAAAGAATTCTCGGAAAATCTCTCCAGCGGCGGATGCTCTGAAGGTTGTCGGCGCCGATGACAAGCGTGAAGTCGTTGTCCGGCTCCCGCTGCTTGAGCGCGTCAAGAGTCCTGATCGTGTAGTGCGGCGGATCCATCCTGAGCTCGATGTCGTCCACCCAGACGTGCAGCTCAGGGTGACGCTTGACGGCGGCCACGGCAGCCTCGTAGCGGCTCTCGCCGGATTCGGCGCTGATTGAATCCTTCAGAGGGTTCTTCGGGGACACAACGAGATACACCCAGTCATATTCCTTCTCCCTGGTAAGGTACTCCATTATGGCCTGATGACCGATGTGCAGGGGATTGAAAGACCCCGAGTAGACGGCTATCTTCACGGATTCCTTAGATGAATGTTGAGTAGTTCAGCTTTCCATCGTCAAGAAAGTCCTCGACAACCTTTTCCACCTCGGCGAACGCGGTCTTTAGGTCATCGTTGACAAGCACATAGTCGAATTTCGGAGCGTAGGTCATCTCCTCGGCCGCCTTGGCGACACGCTCCTCGATGGCCTCCGGGGAGTCGGTTCCTCTTTTGACGAGCCTTTCCCTTAGAGCCTCCACGGACGGAGCCTGGACGAATATGGACAGAGCCTTGTCTCCGAAATATTTCTTGAGATTGACTCCTCCCTTCACATCGACATCGAATATGATGACGTGGCCGGCCGCCCATATTCTTTCGACCTCAGACTTGAGAGTCCCGTAGAAATGATCCTCGTAAACTTCCTCATATTCAACGAAAGAGTCCTTGGCGACCAGCTCGCGGAACTTCTCCGGGGTGACGAAGTGATATTCCTTGCCGTCCCGCTCGGCGCCGCGCGGAGCCCTTGAGGTGGCGGAGATCGAGAACTCCATCTGATCCTTGTATATTCCAAGAATATGGTTGACTATCGTGCTTTTGCCGGACCCCGACGGGGCGGAGAAGATCAATACTCTGTTGCTCATTTGATTTATGAATATTTTCGTGTGTCTGCAAAGGTATCATTTTTTGCGGAAAGTTCAGAATCTTCTGTGAAAATGTGAGGAAATATGCCCGTAATTCTCTCAGCCAACGGCCGTATCGGGTGATTAAACGTTTTAGTAAAATAATTGATTATTAAAAAATTATGTTTATATTAGCCCCCGCTTTGGTAAGTGGCGAACAATAAGTTGCTACCGGGCAAGATGTTGTTTGTATTTCTTGAACAACTTTTTAAGTGAAGATTTATATACGATTGACAGGTATGTATAGTAGATGTTTGACCACTGTCCTTTCGGCTTTGCTGGCGTTTTCCGCTTGGGAGATGCCGACGCTTTGCGGTGGCGGAGACGCTCTCGCGCGGACGCAGGACCCGCAGGGGAGACTTGTGAAAGGAACCGTCACCTCGAATGACGGCGAGCCTCTGGCCGGGGCTTTTGTCTATGTGAAGAACTCAAAACTGGGTGTGAACACCGATCTTGACGGGCATTACGAGATAGCGGCCCCGGTGGAAGGAAAAAGCTATGTGCTTGTCTTCCAGTTTCTTGGTATGACCACCAAAGAGTTTACGGTCTCCGGGCCGAAGACCTTGAATGTCAGCCTTATGGACGATTCAAGCCTTGAGGAGGCCGTCATCGTCGGAGCCTATGGTGTCAAGCAGAAAAAGGAGGATATGATCGGCAGCGCCTTTCAGGTCAACGCCGACGCTCTCAAGGACAAGCCTAAGGCCAGGATTGACAATATCCTGAACGGACTTGTGCCGGGACTCCTTGTGGAGAACAATACCGATGCGGCCGGTTCGACAAGAGGCCGTCTTAATGTAAGGGTCCGCGGCAACGCCTCCCTGTCGGCTTCCAACGAGCCGCTGTGGATAATTGACGGCGTGCCTACCTACACGGGTGGAAGAACCAACCTGATGCCTGGAATGTCCACCTCTGTCTCACCTCTTTCATTGATCGATCCCAACGACATCGAGAGCATAACCGTCCTCAAGGACGCGGACCAGACCACGATCTACGGAGCCAACGGCGCGAACGGAGTCATCCTCGTCACGACCAAGAGGGGAGTGGCCGGGAATATGCCGCTGAAGGTCTCGGCTACAGTCAATTATGGAGTGGCCGCTCCTGACAAAAGCACGATGGTCAAGGTGATGAACGCCTCGCAGTACCTTGAGGTGGCGAAGGAAGCGTGGGTCAACGGCGGCAACAAGATGTCCGACTTCCCTTACCAGGACAACGACTACAACTCCTATAGCACCACCTCGACCGATTGGTTCAATGAATATATAGGGTTGGGTTCGACGCTTTATGCCTCTCTGTCCCTCTCGACCGGTACCAAGAAGGCCAAGACCTACGTCTCAGGATCATATTACCGCAACGAGAACACTGTCAAGACCGATGAGTCCCAAAGGTTCTATCTCAGGATGAATCAGGACTATGACCTTACCGAGCGTCTGAAAATGGGCGTTTCGCTTATGGCGACCTACAACAACGATGATCTGTTCCCTCTCAGCTATGAGTATCTGGAAAACCTTCCGATCTTCTCTCCGTACCTGAAGGACGGCAAGACCTGCAGGCTTTACAACAAGATCTGGAGCGACACGGGCAAGGATTTCATAATGAAGAAGTTCCTCGGCAACAAGCTGCCGAACAGGGAGTACAACGACAACATCCAGAACTCCCTGAAGACCATCGGCAACTTCAAGCTGGACTGGACCATCATCGACGGCCTCAAGTTATCAAGCGTGTTCGGGGTCGAGTACCAGCACCATCACGGAAGTCTGTACTATTCCCGTCAGACATTGGCCGGGATGCTGGACGGCAAGCCTGTCGGAGAGTCCCGCAGGGAGGACGCCACCTATTTCAACTGGACAAACACCAACAAACTGGACTTCTCCAAGAAGTTCGGAAGGCACTCCGTAGGCGTTTACGCGGGTCTTGAACTTCATCATTCCGGCTACAACACCGCCTACGCCTCCGGTTCGGGCTTTATGAACGACCACATCAAGGAGATCAGTTATGCCGAGAAGGACACTCGTACCGGCGGCAGCTCGGCCTCGGTCTCAAGGACGATGTCCTATTTCGCGAGGGGAACATATTCCTACGACTCACGGTATTATATTTCCGCCAACTTCCGCCGTGACGGCAACTCGTCTTTCGGCAAGTACAAGAGATGGGCGCGGTTCTGGTCGGTAGGCGCTTCCTGGAACATCCACAAGGAGGCGTTCTACGATGTGGACTGGCTGAAGGTGATGAAACTCAAGGCTACCTATGGCACGTCCGGGAACTCCAGGATCGACACCTCGGTCGCCGCGGGGGCATATTCCTACGATGATTCCTATTCTTACATCGGTGTGACCGGGGCCACGCTTTCCACCGTGCCGAATCCGGGTCTTTCCTGGGAGACGACCAGAATGATCAATCTCGGTCTGGACGCCCAGATCGGCAGGGTACTGGATGTCGAGGTCGAGTACTACAACAATGTCACGAAGGATCTCCTCAGCAGGATCTATGTCTCCAGGACAATCTCGGATGACAGAATCTACGCTAACGTTGGGCGGATCAGGAACTCCGGATTCGAGATCAACCTTACCAGCCACAACATCGCCCGCAAGGATTTCGAGTGGAACACGACGCTCAACTTCTCGCACAACTCCAACAAGATCCTTGAATTGTACAACGGCATCCAGACCGGGTTCACCAACAGTGTCTGGAAGGAAGGCTATGACTCAAACACTTGGTACCTTGTGCGTTGGGCTGGTGTCGATCCTGCGGACGGAATGCCGATGTGGTACGACAAGGATGGGAATCTGACAAAGACATATTCCACAGACGACCGTGTGGCGGACAAGAGCGCGACGCCGATCGGTTTCGGAGGGTTGATCAATAATCTCACGTACGGGAACTGGTCGCTTTCGTTCCAGATCAACTATGTGATCGGAGGGTATTCACTTCCGACGTATGCCTCAAGGTTCATCAAGGATGGCTACGACATCACCTCCGGCAACCAGGCTGTCGAGGTCTATTACTACCGTTGGACGACTCCAGGCGAGGCTTCCCGGTACCCGATCGCGTCGCAGAAGACAACCAGTTCGGCAAGGTACTCGACAAGGTTCCTCTACAGCAAGACGAACTTCAACCTGAGCAATCTCACCTTGTCATACAGGTTGCCCAAGCCGGTGATCTCCAAACTGAAAGTGGAGGGGGCGACCGCCACGCTGATCTGCGACAACCTCTATCTTTTCACTCCGGGCCAGAGCCGGAAGTACAACTCGTACAAGACCCTCAGCAACGGCTACCCTGTGACCAGGACCATCACCCTTGGCCTTAACGTTTCATTCTGATGACAGCGCTATGATGAAGACAATATATTCAAAGATAATGACTTTGGCCGCCGTGGCCACGCTTTCGGCCTCCTGCGGCTTCCTCGAGGTGGAGCAGGTGGGCAAGAGCGACATTGACACCTATTTCTCGGAAGTCTCGGCTCTCCAGCCGGCTCTGAACGGATGTTACCATCTGTTATATTCATTCTACGACAGGGAGATGCTGGCCTATCCGGAGGTCACCGGCGACCTTGTGGATCTTTCCTCCAACAACGCGACCTGGACGAACCAGTACAATTTCATCTCCACCTATCTTGAGGAGACGACGGCTGTGGGTTACATCTGGAAACTGGGATATTCAGTCATCCAGAACGTTAACTACATCATCACCTACGCTCCGGACCTGAGGAAAAAGAACCCTGACAGCGCATCCGTGATCGACAACATCCTGGCCCAGGCCTATTTCCTGCGCGCCCTGACGCACCTGGACATCTGCCTCACCTATGCCCAGAACTACACGTACACATCTGATGCGTCGCACCTCGGTGTCCCGGTGATGACCAGCATTCCGGTCGTGACCGACAAGATGAGGCGAAGCACGGTGCGGGAGGTATATTCCCAGATCATAGCCGATCTGGAAAAGGCTCTCTCGACATTCACGGCGGACTATTCTTTCAATGAATATTTTGCCTCTCCGGCCGCCTGCAAGGCTCTTCTGGCCCGCGTCTATCTCTATATGAATGAATATTCCAGGGCCGCCTCCCTGTCCGCCGAAGTGATGAAGGAGTTCCCTCTGACAGCGCGCGAGAAATACAGGAATATGTTCGTGAACGTGGCGACGCGGGGAGGGGAGTCCATTCTCCGGCTCAATGGGTACGATCAGTCGGATTTCATCAGCGACCTTTACTATTACGAGAGTCCGTCCGCAAGGCCTTCCGCCAAGTTGAAGGAACTCTTCACCGATGAGCGTGACGTTCGTCTTACGCTGTTCCGCCACACCGCGAACAGCGGTCAGACCGGCCAGGCGGTGGACTATGATAACGTCTGTATGAAGTTTTATTGCACCGACGAGACGACCAACAAACTGGACAGGCACTTCGATCCGTTCATCCTGAGGTCGTCGGAGATGTACTTGATCAACGCCGAGGCGAATTACGAACTTGGCAACACATCTGTGGCTGCCGATGACATCAAGGCCTTGGAGGCCAGGGCTTTGGGCGTGGATGCCTCTGAGGTTGTGATTGACTTGGCCTCTTTGGAACTGACCATCCAGAATGAGAGGATGAAGGAACTTTGCTTCGAGGGGCACCGCCTTTTCGACATCACCCGCCGTCACGAGAATCTCAGCCGCTCCCGCAACTCGACCTCATCCGTCTTGTTCCTGAAATATCCTGACTACCGTTTTGTCCTCCCGATTCCGTACCTGGAGCTTGAGTCCAATCCGGAGATGGAACAGAATCCTTCATCTAATTGATGGTTAATATATTGACAATGAATATGAAAAAGAATATATTGCTGATGGCTTTGTCAGCCGTTCTGGCTGTTTCCTGCACGAAGGAACTGCCGCTTTATGACACTCCGTTCTTCAGCATCGCCACCCAGGACGGCGCTTCGACCGCCGTTGTCGGCTCGGATGTCGAGAATGTCAACACCTATTATGTCACGATGAGTTCCGTCTCCCGTGGCGATAACGCTGTCGTTGATTTCACGGTCACTCCTGGTGCAGGGCTTAAGGAAGGCGTTGACTATGAGATCGTCACCCAAGGCTCGTCGCTGACATTCCTGCCGGGAATCTACAGGATGCCGATTCGTGTCCGTTGGAAGGAGCATTCGCTGGACGATTCCGCCGACAACACCCTGACCATCGCTCTGACCGGAGGAACGGACGGTTTCTGTCTCGGAATGCCTGGACCAGATGCCAAGTTCAGCAGACTGGTCATCACAAAGAAGAATCTTTACAATTAATTATTAATGGTTTTATCGTTATGAAAACTGCTAAATTTCTGTGCGCCGCGGCTATTGCCGCTTTGACAGCGCTTGTCTCCTGCAAAAAGGAGAATGAGGATCCCGTTATCGTGCCTGATCCTGAACTGACATCCTTCAAGTTTGAACTCGCCAACAATCCGGAGGCGATCAGCTCTGACATCGAGGGTGTGATCTCCGGTGACGCCGTCACGGTGTCTATGATGAAGGCCGCTGACAAGTCCAGACTTGTCGCCACATTCACGGCCAATGAGGGCGATGTTGTCAAGGTCGGTGATGTCGTGCAGGTCAGCGGAAAGACCGTCAATGACTTCACCAATCCTGTGGATTACATCGTCACTAACAGCGACGGCAGCAAGAGTGCTCTCTACTCCGTTTCCATCACGAGCGTGAACGGAAAGTTGGAGCCGCTTGTGACATATTCATCACTGCCTGTCTCTGATGCTGTTTTGCGTGTCAATCCTGACAACAAGGCTCCGTACCTTGCTTTCAAGGAGAAGAGTGTGACCGGTTCCGAATCAGCCAGTGCCGACAAGCTTACTGTTGTGAATTTCTTGGATGGCGCTTGGAATCTTGTCGGAAGCGCCGGGTTCAGCAACAAGGTCGCTTCTTCGCACTTTGATTTCGATGTTGATTCCAAAGGTGGCCTTTATGTGGCCTATGCCGATAACGAGGCTAGCCCTAAGAGCGCTAAGGTGATGGGTTACTCTGGCGGATCCTGGTCTTTGGTCGGCTCCGGTGCCGCCAACAATTTTATGGCTCAGAATCTGAGTCTTGCGGCCCTGTCTGACAATAATCTTGTTCTTCTCCAGAAGTGCAACTCCAAGTCCGATCCATTCAAGAGAAATGATCTTGTCGTGTCATTGTACAATGGCTCTTGGAACAGCAATACTGTTTTGGACATCACATCGATGGCGGCGGTTAAGACTTGCAAGGCTGGAAACACCGCCTATGCTTTTGTCATAAGAAGAGGGAAACCTTATCCTCATGATGTCCTGAAATATGTTGATGGCACATGGACCGCTTTACGTACGAATTTCGTCAGGGAAGGAGCCACGCAGACCGGTAACTATGTCTATGACATCACAGCCACAGAGGACGGAACCGTTTACATTCTGACCGTTGATGATGCCCAGACCACCAGTGAGTATCGAATCATTGTCGAGAAATATTCTCCGGAGGCTGGTTCGTGGTCGATTGTCAGCGGAGGCTATTATCCTTTTGTCAGTGGAGACGCTCACGACGTGGCGAAACTGGCTGTCGCGCCTGACGGAACCCCGTATATGCTTTACTATGACTATAAGAACACCACTCTCAGACTGACCTGGTTCGATTCCGACACCAAGCAGTGGGCGGAGCCTGTTGTGGTGGCTACCGAGGCTCTTTCTTCCCCTTGCATCGCTTTCGCCGCTTCCGGTGTGGGCTACATCGCTTTCACTGACGCCAACAATGCTGAGAAGATATTCATTTACAGATAGTCTATGTACTTTCTTGATGGTGGCGCTGTTCCTCGGGGCGGCGCCATCTTCATATTCACGTCCCTTGAGGGTCGCTTTTGTGGGGGATCCGCAGGCTGACGGGATGCGGCAGCTTGAATATTGCCGGAAAACAATCTATAAGGAGCTCCGAGAGAGGAAAGACCTTGATCTCGTGATAGTTCTGGGAGATCTGGTGAACGATCAGATCGATCTGCTGGAGCCGACCAAGGCCAGTCTGGATTCTCTGCCTTGCCCTTGGTTATGTGTGCCGGGCAACCACGACCGTGATGTCTATCCGAAGGTTGACGGCCGGAAGCGGCTCCGGGACATCAGCACCTACCGCAAGGTGATCGGCTACGAGGACACGACTTTCGTCAAGGGCGGCATCCGCTTCATCCTGATGAACGATGTGAGGCTCGGAGGGAAGGAATATGATGGCGGCTTTCGCAATTCGCAGAAGGTTTGGCTTGACTCTGTCCTGAGGGCGACACCAAGGAATATGCTCGCGGTGCTGTCCGTGCATATTCCCGTCACACAGTTCGCCGCCAAAGATTCCTTGTCCGCCATTCTGTCAGTTCATCCGAATATCCTTGTGATGAGCGGGCATACGCACAAGGTGGAAAGGAAATACCTTCATCTGGAAAATGCCGGAGCGGCCTCTTCCTCTGGTAACGATGCCCTGGATATCCCTGAGGTTCAGGTCGGTGCGACCTGCGGTTTGTTCTGGCTCGGTGTCAAGGACGAGACTGGATTCCCTGCGGCGACGATGCCATGTGGCGCTCCGAGAGGTTACTTTGTGGCAGACTTCAAGCGGAACGGGAAATATTCATTGGCATATAAAGCTGTGCTTAGGGACGATGTCGCCTCGGTCTGGGTGTCGGGTGATTCCACACTCATTGTCAATGTTTTCGGTGGAGCACCGGACGGGCGTGTCTCGGTCAGGATTCCAGGACCCAAAGGGTGGCTGTCTGCTTCCCGTGAGGAAAGGCCTGCTCCTGAAGCCCTTGCGGTCATTGAACGGAACAAGTCAATTCCACGGAAAATCGGAAAGTTGCGTAATCCTGAATATCTTCCGATGAGAAAGACGAATTCTCCTCATGTCTGGTCCCGGGTTCTTGGCTCTGATGTTGATGTTCTCAAGGTCGGTAAAGTAAAGATCCGCTACCGTGATCCAGTGATGAGATTCACGATTCAGGCCGATGTAAAACGTTGCCCGTAGGCTAATTCACTAAAAATGCTTATTTTTGCAGCCGGGAAAGTTGTTCGTGTTCCTTCCAATGTGTGGAGCCGCTTCTTCCCGGTTTGTTTTTGTCTAAAGAAAGGCAGTTTTGGCAAGGAAAAAGCAAAGTTCTTCTGTTCCGGATCCGGAATATCTTAAAATGCGCAAGGCTTCCCTCCGGCGCACTCATCGTCAGGTGATCTACCTGAACGATAAGGAATTAGCTGCCGTGAAGGAGTATTGTGACCGTTTCGGTGTCAAGGAACGTTCCACAATCTTCCGCGAAGCCGCGATGGAGCGCATCCTTGCTCAGCTGGACGACAGCCATCCGACGCTGTTCTGATGAACAGCGTCGGATTCTCCGACCTTCCTAACCCCCTGCACCCCCTTCCAGGGGGACAAACGGCCTTCCGGCCGGTCGGCAGAAGCCGCCTTGTCGCTTCGCTCCGGAAGTTCTGATGAACAGCGTCGGATTCTCCGACCTTCCTAACCCCCTGCACCCCCTTCCAGGGGGACAAACGGCCTTCCGGCCGGTCGGCAGAAGCCGCCTTGTCGCTTCGCTCCGGAAGTTCTGATGAACAGCTCTGCACGAACCTCCAGACACGTACGTCGTGCCGCCATATTCATAAAAGCCAGTCACTGGAGTGGCGACGGCTTCCCCGTTTTCGCCACACCATAGGAACTGCCGCCACAATTTTATGTTTTTTATGAATAATTACGTTTTTGTGAGCGATCTTCGTGAACCGTCATATTCAAGTAAACCAGGGACTTGAGACGAGTGTGGCTGCCGGTGGGTGATGTTTGCAGAACTCGCCAAGCCTGAATGAAAGAAGTTGACTAAAACAGCGGACTTGAGCGAAGTGACCGAGAATGTAAACCCATTCACTATGCATCTTCGGATCTGGTACAAAGTGACTGAAGGCAGCGAATATTACAATGTGACTGGCGGTAGCTAATATCACAAAGTGATTGGATGTGGCGAATGTAAAGGTCACCCTCTTTATAAAAGTCTGATTAACAATACATAAAAAACAAGGGTCCTATATAGGAGTTGGCTAACATTTCTCTTATAACGCTGATATTTAAATAATTGCGCACCGTTGATATTCCTGCGCAAAAATCTGTATGTAAAGGACCTAATCTCCATCGTTGTCATATTAGACAATGTGTGGCGGAAGATCCCGGACTTATGCATCGGGTGAAAAAAGTGACTTTCCGCACCCGACTCCAATCAGTGATGTCTCCCCGGGTGTATAACCACCATTTTTTCACCCGGAATAATAGTTGTTTGGATCTGAAACGACAATGCCGCACCTAAGGTTGATGGATGTGAATCAGGAATGACACCTACTGTTCTGCCACAGTTTCCTTCCACTGGCCCGACACTGATGTCTTGTCCTCGTTGATACACCAGAAGCGCGTTTCCTGTACCAACGGCATCTTTTTGTCCATTTGGTACAAATAGTCATTTAACTATAGCGCACAGATATACTCCGCAACTTTTGAATGATTCACTCCGCAACTTTTAGACAAAACACTCCGCAACTTTTCAGCACCGGAACAGAGACTAAATTTTGGGAACAGGTGGGAATTTACTGTTTAAAATTTGCGGGACAGCATAGGGTTTTACTGGTTAAACCCACTATATCAATCATTTACACCCAAAGGAATCAACGTTGAATTTTTATGCCCGATAATGTCAACGTTGCGGACAAGAGAAAAGTCATTCCCGAATTTTTGTAACGTGAAAAATTCGGGAATGACTTTTCTTTGGCCGCCTCCGCACAAAGTCGCTTCGACAAGGAATGTAACTTCCGGCAGTCCCGGCGGGCCTCCGCACAAGGTCGCTTCGACAAGGGCTGTAACCGCAACCTATTCCCCGCGGTCAAGTTCGCGGCGGAGGTCTTTCTCTTTGATGGTGGCGCGCTTGTCGTAGATCTTCTTGCCTTTGGCTAGGGCGATGACGAGCTTGGCGAGGCCGTTGTCGTTGATGAAGAGTTTGGTGGCGACGATGGTGAGGCCTTTTTCCTTGACGGCCTGACGTAGGTGACGGAGCTCACGCTTGGTCAGAAGGAGCTTGCGGTCGCGTGTCGGCTCGTGCTGCCCCCAGGAGCCCCAGAAGTACTGGGCAACGTTCATCCCCTTGACAAACAACTCGTTGCCTACAAAATAACAGAACGAATCCACCAACGAGGCCTTGCCCATACGGATTGACTTGATCTCAGTGCTGACCAAGGATATTCCAGCGATGTAGGTCTCCAGGAACTCGTAGTCGAACGAGGCCCTACGGTTGCGTATCTCAACTTTATGCTCTTTCTGCTTTGCCATAATATTCAAGATTAATTTTCAGCGGATTACCTCCGCGACGGTGAACCACTTCACTACATTTCCAGGCGCACTCCGAGGCGAGGGTAATATTCATAGGCCACAAAGATAATCACTTTTCTTGGTGTTGCGGCCAAAAATGCTTAAGTTTGTCAATTACAGCCATTCAGGGCGAATATATTTAAATATTCAATATTATGAAAAGACGACTTATTCTGGCGGCGACGGCCGTCATCGCGATGTTCCTTGCGGGATCGTGCGCGAAGTACAAGTACGAGACGGTCAAGGGAGATCCTTTAAACACAAAGATCTACACCCTTGACAACGGGTTGAAGGTTTATATGACCGTCAACAAGGAGACTCCGCGCGTGCAGACCTACATCGCGGTCAAGGTCGGCAGCAAGAATGATCCAAAGGAGACGACAGGACTCGCCCACTACCTTGAGCACCTGATGTTCAAGGGCACGGAGAGCTTCGGAACCTCCGACTACGCCGCCGAGAAGCCGATGCTCGACTCCATCAAGGCCCTCTTCGAGGTTTACCGCACAAAGACCGACCCGGAGGAGCGCAAGGCGATCTACCATCAGATAGACTCGATCAGCTACGAGGCGTCCAAGATCGCCATTCCTAATGAATATGACAAACTGATGGCCGTCATCGGCGCCGACAACACCAACGCCTTCACTTCCAATGATATGACGGTCTATCAGGAGGACATCCCTTCCAACGAGATCGACAACTGGGCGAAGATCGAGGCCGACAGGTTCATGCACCCGGTGATCCGAGGATTCCACACAGAGCTTGAGGCCGTCTATGAGGAGAAGAACATGAGCCTCACGCAGGACAACCGCAAGGCCATGGAAGCCATTGACCTGGCTCTCTTCCCTCACCACCCTTACGGACTCCAGACAACCCTCGGAACCCAGGAGCACCTGAAGAACCCTTCGATCGTCAACATCGAGAACTACCGCGCGAACTTCTACGTGCCTAACAACGTGGCCATCTGCGTGTCCGGAGACTTCGACCCGGACACATTCGTCGCCACGATCGAGAAATATTTCGGGGAATGGAAGCCGAATCCTGACATCAAGTACCTTGAATATGAGCCTGAGCAGGCCATCACCGCTCCTGTCCAGAAAGACGTTTACGGACTCGACGCCGAGTTCGTGATGATGGGCTGGAGAGTCCCGGGATCAAACGACTACCTCAGAAGCGAGGTCGGAGACTTTGTCGGCGACATCCTCTACAACGGACAGGCAGGTCTTGCCGACCTGAACCTGATCCAGGCGCAGAAAGTCAACGGTTTCTACGGATTCAACTACACCCGTCCTGACTACGGCGAGTTCCTTCTCGTCGGCTATCCTCGTGAGGGACAAACCCTTGACGAGGTCCGCGACCTCATGCTCGGACAGGTGGCAAAACTCCGCTCCGGAGACTTCGATGAAAGCCTGATCCAATCTATCTTAGACAACTACAAGCTCTCGGAGATGCGCAAGCTTGAAAGCAACGAGGACATGGCTATGAGCTTCGTGGAGTCATTCATCAACGGCCACAACTGGAAGGATGACGCACTCCAGATGCAAAGGCTGGAGAAAATCACAAAACAGCAGATTGTGGACTGGGCCAACGAATATCTCGGAGCGAACAGTTATGTGGCTGTCTATAAACGCATCGGAGAGGACAAAGACATCAAGAAGATCGCAGCTCCCGCCATCACTCCGATCGAGACCAACCGTGACAAGCAGAGCGAGTTCCTGACCGAGATCCAGAACACTGAGGTCACTCCTATCGAGCCGGTGTTCGTGGACTTCTCCAAGGATATGTCCAAGGGCAGCGTAGCCGAAGGCATCGAGCTTCTCTACAAGAAGAACGAGATCAATGACGTCACTACTCTGACCAGCGTGTTTGACCGCGGAACCCAAAGCGACCCTCGACTCGATCTGGCGTTCGACTATCTGGGCTACCTCGGAACTCCGACCAGGACAGCCGAGCAGATCAAGAAAGAGCTGTACGAACTAGCTTGCTACCAGAGACTTTCATGTGGCCCGACCCAATCCAGCATTGGTGTGAGCGGACTTGACAAGAATGTCGGCAAGGCAATGGACATCGTGGAGGATCTGATTTTCAACGCACAGCCGGACACGGCTATCCTTGCGGGACTGAAATCAGACATATTCAAAAGTCGCTCAGACAGCAAGCTGAGCCAGAGAGCCTGCTTCAGCGCGCTTCAGAAGTACCTTTTCTACGGTCCTGAGTTCATAAGGAATACCACCCTCACAAACGAACAGATCGCGGCCCTGACCTCCGATGAGCTTCTTCAGGCAGTCAGAGACTTGTACACCAAGAGGCACGACATCCTCTACTATGGCCCGTCAGATGAGACGACAGCAAAGAATATGATCGCGGAGCACCACAAGATCAGCGAGAATCCGGAGCCACTTGAGAGGATTCATCCACAGGCAAGGCAGGTGACCTCGAGCGAGGTATTCATCGCTCCTTACGACGCCAACCAGTTCTATTACCTGCAGTATTCTGACAGAGGGGAAAAGTTCAATGTGGCCAATGATCCCGCAGTAAGGATGTTCAACTCCTATTTCGGCAGCGGGATGGGGGCTATCGTCTTCCAAGAGATGCGTGAGGCCAGAGGCCTTGCATATTCAGCGGCCGCCTACCTCAGCGACCTTGGCTACAAGGATTGTGACTACATGTTCTACGCTTTCATCGCCGCACAGAACGAGAAAGCCCAAGAGGCAATCGAGGCGTTCGCCAGCATCATCAACGACATGCCTGAGTCCGAAAAGGCCTTCGATGTGGCCAAGACTTCCCTGCTGACCAGCATCCGCTCCAGCAGGACAACCGGCATCAACGTTCTCTACAAATATCTTGACCTCCAAGACTATGGCCTCACCGAAAACCGTGAGAAAGCAGTGTTCGAGAAGGTACAGGACATGACCCTTGCCGATGTCAAGGCCTTCCAGGAGAAGTGGATCAAGGGACGCAAATACGTCTATGGATTCCTCGGCAATAAAGAAGGGTTAGACATGGACTTCATCGGCTCGCTCGGCCCTGTCACCGATCTCACCCTTGAGGAAATCTTCGGCTACTAACGGATGAGCAGAAAACCTCAGAACAAGCTGCGGGAGGCAATCCCCATCCCTCCCCCGGCTCCAATGCCTGAACCAGAGAACATTGACTTCGGGAGCATATTCAATGAATATGCCTCCGGAGCCATTGATCTGATTGTCGTGCTCGGGCCGACGGCCTCCGGGAAAACCCGCTATGCCGTGGATCTGGCGCACAAGTGCGGCAACGGGGAGATCCTCTCCGCCGACTCTCGTCAGGTCTATCGCGGAATGGACATCGGTACCGGAAAGGATTTGAATGAATATGGCGATGTCCCCTACCACCTGATAGACATCGTGCCCGCCGGGACGCGATTCGACCTCTACCAATGGCAGCAGGCTTTTGAATATGCCTACAAAGACATACGTGACAGGGGCAAGACCCCGATTCTGTGCGGCGGCACCGGGCTTTACATCCAGGCCGCGACTTGTGGATACACACTGCCTCAAGTTCCGCCGAATGAAGAGTTAAGGGAGGAACTTGAGCAGTACGACACGGAGATCCTGATCGCCAAGCTGAGCGGCTACGGGCCACTTCCAGACCAGGGAGTCCTGCAATCCAAGAGACGGATAATCAGAGCTTTGGAAGTCGCGATGTACGAACGGGAGCATCCTGTGAAGCGGACCGGTTTTATGCCGAAGAACCCATATTATATCGGAACTTTGGTGAGCCGTGAGGAGAGGGTCGCAAGAATTGACAGGCGGCTTGACGAAAGGCTGGCCGGTGGGATGATCGAGGAGGTCAAAGGCCTTCTGGACAGCGGAATCATGGCAGAAGACCTTGTCTATTACGGGCTTGAGTACAAGTTCGTCACCCAATACGTCCTTGGCATCCTGACTTTCGAGGAAATGCGCACTCTTCTGGCCAACGCCATCCATCAGTTCGCCAAACGGCAGATGACCTGGTTCAGGGGGATGGAGAAGGATAATATCAAGATACACTGGACGGAAGTATTATAAAATATTCAATAAATTTTATGCTTAAAGTAGCGATTATCATGGGCTCCACGAGTGACTACGATGTCATGTCAGGGGCCGAGCAGATTCTTTCAGATTTCGGGATCGAGTTCGAGAAAAGGGTGATCAGCGCCCACAGGACCCCGGAACTGATGTTTGAGTACACAAAGGGGCTCAAAGGCCGCGGATTCGGAGTCGTCATCGCCGGAGCGGGTGGCGCCGCCCATCTGGCCGGTGTCGCCGCAGGGCTTACGACATTGCCGGTCATAGCAGTGCCTATGCAGACCAAGGCTCTTGGCGGACTTGATTCACTTCTGTCTATGGTACAGATGCCGACAGGCATTCCGGTGGCCACCGTCGCGATCGGAGGAGCCAAGAACGCAGCAATCCTTGCGGCAGAGATCCTCGCCCTCCAAGACACTTCGGTCTCTGAAAAGCTGGATGCCTACCGCAAGGCTCAAGCTGAAAAAATCTACAATACGACTATCTAGAACGACGCTTGCGTCGATTCTCCACCGAAACGTCCTCCCAGCACAAGTTTGACATTGAGCAGGGAGGTCTTTTCTTCCTCTGTAACCTTGTTGTCAATCATCTTCTGCAACAGTTCGAATGACTTGAACGCGATTTCAGAGAGAGGTTGGATGATGTGAGGGACAACCGGTTTGTTCAGTTCATAGACATCGCTTTCATCAAAGCAGACGAACGAGAAATCTTTCGGCATGCTGAGACCCAACACATTAAGAGCGTTGAATCCATACATGGCGATTCTCTTTGTCGGCAGGATGAACGCCTCGACCCCACGCCTGGCTGCGTCACGGAAAACATCTATGGCGTCCTTCTTGGCAACCTCAGCCTCGTAATCAATCTTATGGATTCTGATCTCGTCCTTTAATCCGGCCTCCTCCATAGCCAGGGCATACCCAGTCTCCCTGTCGGTAAGGCTGGTCACCCCGGACTTATAGGTGAGCATCTCGATCTTGCCGAAGCCCTGATGTATAAGATATTTTGTAGCCATCTTTCCGGCATCGACGTTATCGATCAGAACACGCCCGAACTCCTCGCCCGGCATGTCCCTGTCAATCAAGACAGTAGGTATACCGATGCTCAGAGCCCTCGCGAGAGCGGGCCCGCCACCGAGACAAGGAGCGACGATAAGTCCTTCGACATTGTAGCCGACCATCGTTTCCACAAGGTGCGACAGTTTCTGAGGGCTCTCCTCGGAACTGGCGAAGATGACGGTATAGCCATCCTTATAGGCTATATTCTCTATGTTTCTACAGATTTCGGCGTAGAATGGATTAGCGATGTCTGAGACAATCACCGCAATGGAGTGGGAACGGCCGCTTCTGAGTGAAGCCGCCGCATTGTTACGCCTGTAACCAAGCCTTTTGGCGACTTGTAGGACACGTTCAGCAGTGTCGGGATTGACTGGACAGTCAAGACGACCATCCTTGCCCATTTTCGCATTCATCACGAAAGAAACCAGGGTGACTGACACCCCGGCTTCTCTCGCCACATCTCTAATGGTAACTTTTTTCATTCTTTGTATTACTGTAAATTCGTCATATTCATTAACCGTGAATCATGACAATAAGTCCTGCCATCACGATAGAGACCATGCTCATCAGTTTGATGAGGATGTTCAGGGATGGTCCGGACGTGTCTTTGAATGGATCTCCTACTGTGTCACCCACAACCGTAGCGTGGTGATTGACAGAGTTCTTACCTCCGAAGTGACCGTCCTCGACATATTTCTTGGCATTATCCCAGGCACCACCTGAATTGGCAAGGAATATGGCGAGAATGAATCCCGCGCCAAGACCACCGATGAGAAGTCCCATAACACCTGCCTCTCCAAGAATGATACCAACAACGACAGGAACTATGATCGCTGTAAGCGCCGGGGCAACCATCTCATGCTGCGCGGCCTTTGTGGAGATCTCCACACAGCGCTTGTAATCCGGACGCTGCTTGCCTTCAAGGATGCCTTTGATCTCCTTGAACTGACGGCGAACTTCGACCACCATCTTCTGTGCGGCGCGTCCAACGGCGTTCATCGTCATTCCGCAGAACAGGAAAGCCATCATGGCACCGACGAAGACTCCGGCAAGGACACGCGGATTCATCAGGTTGACCTGATAATAGTCCACGATTTGCGGGATTGTGGCCTCGGCCACATTGACAACCTTGTCTCCGACCTGAAGAACAGCCGTACCGACGTGCTGGAGGCCGATCTTGATTTCCTCGATGTAGGAGGCAAGGAGAGCAAGCGCTGTAAGGGCAGCGGAACCGATCGCGAATCCCTTTCCGGTAGCGGCTGTCGTGTTGCCAAGCGCGTCAAGGGTGTCCGTGCGATGACGCACCTCAGGATCCAGCTCACTCATCTGGGCGTTTCCGCCGGCGTTGTCGGCGATAGGGCCGTAAGCGTCTGTCGCAAGGGTGATTCCGAGGGTCGATAGCATACCTACAGCGGCGATGCTGATTCCGTAAAGGCCATTGCTGATGTAGGCAGGATCAAAGGAGAACCCTGTGGCGCAAAGGTAAGAGATCAAAATCGCGACAACGATGGTCACGACCGGAATGCACGTGGAGATCATTCCAAGTCCGATACCATTGATGATCACGGTAGCCGGTCCGGTCTGTGAACTCTCGGCAAGATTCTGTGTAGGCTTGTAGGAGTGAGAGGTGTAATATTCAGTGGCCTTGCCGATGATGACTCCCGCAAGGAGTCCGGCGATCACTGAAAGACTGAGCTGCCACCAGTTGCCGAAACCGAGCATATAGAACACCACAAAAGTGAGCACCGCTATCAGGACGGCGCTTAGATTCGTACCTACGCTCAACGATTTGAGAAGCTGTTGAAGTCCCGCTCCCTCCTTTGTCTTTACGGCATATATTCCGATGATAGAGAGGACCACTCCGATCGCGGCGATCATCATAGGCGCGAGTATCGCCCTCATCTGGGCATCCACGTCACCAAAGAACGCGGAGGCGCCAAGAGCCATTGTGGCGAGGACGGATCCGCAATAAGACTCGTAAAGATCCGCACCCATTCCGGCGACATCACCCACGTTGTCACCCACGTTGTCAGCGATTGTGGCAGGGTTTCTTGGGTCGTCCTCAGGAATATCCTGTTCCACCTTTCCGACGATATCCGCACCCACGTCAGCAGCCTTGGTGTAGATGCCACCGCCGACTCTGGCGAAAAGAGCCTGGGTAGAGGCTCCCATTCCGAAAGTGAGCATCGTGGTCGTGATGACAACAAGGGTCTGCGACTCACTGGCCTCATGCACAAAGGCGTTCAGAATCACCCACCAGATAGAGATGTCAAGCAATCCAAGACCTACTACGGTAAGACCCATGACAGCACCTGAACGGAAAGCGAGTTTCAAACCTGAGTTAAGGGACTTGCTGACAGCGTTGGCGGTTCTGGCCGAGGCGTAGGTAGCGGTCCTCATGCCGACATAACCGGCGAGAGCGGAGAAGAAACCACCCGTCAGGAACGCGAATGGCACCCACTTGTTCTGCACCCCGAAACCGAACGCGAGAACGCTGAACAGGACAGCGAGGATAATGAACACTATGCCGACAACCTTGTATTGTTGCTTCAGGTATGCCATTGCGCCTTCGCGAACATACTGGGCGATTTCCTTCATTGTTGGAGTACCTTCATTTTCTTTCTTCATCTGATGGTAGAAGAGCCATGCGAAGAAGAGGGCTATCACAGAAGCCACTGGTACAAAATAGAACAGACAATTCATAAACTGATTAGTTATAACGATTTAGATATTATCCTCCAAAAAAAGGGCTCTTGGAACCCTTTCAGACCGCAAATATAAGAAAAATGTAGTTACTTTATCCTATCGAACATAAAAAAAGATTAAAAAAATGGCGGCCGCGTTGCGGTCGCCATCTCGATTGTGCCTGTCAAGGCCATTACTCAGCCTTAGGAGCCTCCTCAACAGGAGCCTCTGCAGGTGTCTCCTCAACCTTAGGAGCGTCCGCCTTCTTGGCGCGGCTACGACGTGTTGACTTCTTCTCTTCCTTCTTGGCGGTGAGAGCGGCCTCGTTGAAATCAACGAGTTCGATAAGTGCCATGTCGGCGCCGTCACCCTGACGGAAGCCTAAGTGGAGCACGCGGGTGTAGCCACCTGGACGATCAGCGATTTTCGCTGAAACGACTCCGAAGAGCTCCTTGACAGCCTCTTTGTTCTTAAGATAGCTGAAAACGGTTCTGCGGGAATGAGTCGTGTCCTCCTTTGATTTGGTGATAAGAGGCTCAACGTAAGACTTGAGAGCCTTAGCCTTTGCCACAGTTGTGGTGATTCTCTTATGCAGGATCAAAGAATTCGCCATATTGGACAACAGAGCCTTGCGGTGGCCGGACTTGCGGCCAAGATGATTGATTGCTTTATTGTGCCTCATTTCTATGCGTTCTTTTTCTTGGGTTCAATATTATATTTTCTTACATCCATCCCGAACTGGAGCTTCATCTTCTCCACGAGCTGATCGATCTCGTTAAGAGACTTCTTTCCGAAATTCCTGAACTTCATGAGCTCATTCCTTGAATAGGAAACAAGATCCGCGAAAGTGTCGATGTCAGCCGCCTTCAGACAGTTGTAGGCCCTGACAGAGAGTCCCATGTCCGAAAGTTTGGTGAGAAGGAGATGTCTCATCCTGAGGCTTTCCTCGTCAAGTTCCTTTGAATCGGACTCAACGGCGCTCTCAATGGAGATCTTCTTGTCATCCGTGAAAAGTTTGAAGTGATAGATCAGGATACTGGCCGCCTCCTGAAGCGCCGTATTCGGAGAGATAGATCCGTCTGTGATTATCTCAAGGTTCAGCTTCTCGTAGTCGGTCTTCTGCTCGACACGCCAAGGCTCGATGACCCAGTTGACTTTTCTGATAGGAGTGTAGGCGGCATCGACAAGAATGGTTCCTATCGGTGTGTTTTCCTCCCTCATCTCATCGGCGGGAACGAATCCACGGCCTTTGGTGATAGTCAAAGAGATCTCGAGGGTGACTGACGGTTCGAGTGAGCAGATGTGCTGCTCAGGGTTCAACACCTTGAAAGAAGACAATCCTTTAGAAATATCCTCCGCGGTAAATTCATTCTTACCGCTAATCACAATGTTCGCTACCTCGGAGTCCACAGAATCGACCATTCTCTTGAACCTGATTTCCTTGAGGTTGAGAATGATGTCCTGCATTCCCTCGATCACACCAGGAATGGTCGCGAACTCCTGGTCCACGCCTGAAATCCTGATCTGACTGATAGCAAAACCTTCCAGAGAGGCGAGAAGAATGCGGCGGAGAGCGTTGCCGATGGTCGTGCCGTATCCAGGCTCAAGAGGCCTGAATTCGAAACGGCCGACGGTGTCTGTGCCTTCGAGCATTATCACCTTGTCCGGTTTCTGAAATGCCAAGATTGCCATATTAATTCTTTTTGGGTGTTACTATTACTTAGAGTACAGATCGACGATGAGCTGTTCGTTGATGTTTTCAGGGATGTCCGCCCTTGCAGGGAGATTCAGGAACTTGCCTGAAAGCGCCTTAGGGTCAAACTCGATCCATGAATATTTCGCCGCTGAGGCAACACTTTTCTGAATGACCTCAAGGCTCTTTGAGCGCTCTCTCACCGCAACGACATCGCCAGGCTTCACCTGAACGGACGGGATGTTGCAGACCTCACCGTTAAGGGTGATGTGAGCGTGGCTGACAAGCTGTCTCGCGGCGGCTCTTGTAGGAGCGATACCCATTCTGTAAACAACATTGTCAAGTCTTGACTCAAGGAGGAGGAGGAGGTTCTCACCTCTCAGACCGGCCATCTTTGAAGCCTTGAGGTAGGTGTTGTGGAACTGACGCTCGAGAAGGCCGTACATGTATCTTACCTTCTGCTTTTCCTTGAGCTGGATTCCATACTCACGCTGCTTCTTGCGCTTCGCCGCCAGACCATGCTGTCCCGGAGGATAGTTTCTCTTCTCGAAATCCTTGTCGCTTCCGAATATAGGCTCGCCGAACTTACGGGCGATCTTAGTGCTTGGACCAATATATCTTGCCATAGTAATTTTTGTTTTAATTCATTGATTAGACTTTACGACGGCCTTTTGGTCTACATCCGTTGTGAGGAATCGGGGTCACATCGACAATCTCGGTGACAACGATTCCAGCGTTGTTGATGGTTCTGATGGCGGACTCACGGCCGGCGCCAGGACCCTTGACGAAGACTTTCACCTTACGGAGACCTGCGTCGAAAGCGGTCTTCGCGGCATCCTCGGCAGCCACCTGGGCGGCATACGGGGTGTTCTTCTTGGAACCTCTGAAGCCGCTCTTACCGGCTGAGGACCAGCTTATCACCTGTCCCTGGTTGTTGGTCAGGGAGATGATCACGTTATTGAAGGTTGATGAAATATGGGCCTGGCCCGTAGCCTCAACCTTGACAACTCTCTTTGATGATGTTGTTTTCTTTGCCATAATTCATCTGGTTTTACTTGGTCGCCTTCTTCTTGTTTGCGACAGTCTTCTTCTTACCCTTTCTTGTACGGGCGTTGTTCTTTGTGCTCTGACCGCGTACAGGAAGACCGATACGATGACGGATACCTCTGTAGCAACCGATATCCATCAGTCGTTTGATGTTCATCTGGACGGAGGAACGAAGCTCACCCTCGATCTTGTACTCCTCGGTGATGAGGGTACGGATAGCGGCTACCTGATCGTCGTTCCATTCACCGACCTTGATGTCGTAATCGATTCCGCACTTCTCGAGAATCTCTCTCGCGGAGCTGCGGCCGATACCGTAGATGTAGGTGAGACCTATCTCACCTCTTTTGTTGTTCGGTAAATCAACACCGGCTATTCTTGCCATAATTTATCTTAAACTTTATTTGTTTTACAAACTACTGTTATCCCTGGCGCATCTTGAACTTAGGGTTCTTCTTGCAGATGACATAAAGACGGCCTTTGCGTCTGACGATCTTGCAATCATCACTGCGCTTCTTGATGGATGTTTTGACTTTCATATCGTGAATATTTTTATTTGTACCTGAAAGATATTCTTCCCTTAGTCAAATCATAAGGTGAAATTTCAACCCTCACCTTGTCTCCAAGGAGGATGTGGATGAAATTCATTCTCATCTTGCCGGAGATGTTGCAGAGAAGGACATGACCGTTCTCAAGCTCCACCTTGAACATCGCGTTAGGAAGAGTCTCGATCACTTTTCCGTCTTGTTCTATCGCTACTTGTTTGGACATTGAAAAAACACTTTAAAATTTACCAGTACTTTCTATATAATCAAATGTTGACAGTTGTTCCGCCTTGCCTTTACGAACAACAACCGTAAGCTCATAGTGAGCCGCGTTCCTGTGGTCGGAAGTGTGTACAGCCCAACCATTTCTGGCCACATACACTCCTCTGCCGCCTGCATTGATCATTGGTTCGATGCAGATGACCATTCCATCCACAAGTCTGCACCCGTGCCCCTGACGCCCGTAGTTCGGAACGCCCGGCGCCTCGTGCATCTCCTTCCCGAGACCGTGTCCTTCAAGTTCACGGACCACCGAGAAGCCGAATGACTCAGCGTACGATTGCACCGCGTGTCCGATGTCACCTGTCCTGTTGCCGGCGACCGCCGCCTCGATGCCCTTGTAGAGCGAAGCCTTGGTCACATCCATAAGCTTACGGGTCTCGGCGTCCACTTCCCCTACCGGGAAAGTGTAAGCCGAATCACCGTTGTAGCCTTTGTACAGGGTGCCTATGTCGGCGGTCACGATGTCGCCCTCCTTCAGGACATAGTCCGACGGAAAACCGTGGACAACGACATCATTGACAGATGTACATATAGCGGCGGGAAAACCCTCGAATCCAAGAAAACTAGGAATGGCTCCGTTGTCGCGGATAAAAGTCTCGGCCACCTCATTCAACCTCGCGGTTGTCACACCCGGGGCGACCACCTTACCGACTTCCGCCAACGTCTTTGAGACAAGTATGGCATTCTCGCGCAAGAGCTCGATTTCCTCTTCTGTCTTAGGCTTAACCATCAATCCTGTTGATTATCAAAATTACATTCCTGAGCGACCGCTGATACGTCCGGTCTTCATCAGACCGTCATAGTGACGCATCAGAAGATAACTCTCAATCTGCTGAAGCGTGTCAAGGACAACACCCACAAGGATCAACAGTGAGGTACCACCGTAGAAGCCTGCGAATTGATCCTGAACACCCATAATCCTGGCGAAAGCAGGGAGAATGGCGATGATGGCGAGGAATATTGAGCCAGGGAGGGTCACCTTTGACATGATGGAGTCAAGGTAGTTGACCGTGGCCTTTCCAGGCTTCACGCCAGGGATGAATCCACCGTTCTTCTTCATGTCCTCGGCCATCATGGTAGGGTTTACCGTAACGGCTGTGTAGAAATACGTGAAGATTACAACGAGGAATCCGAAAATCAGGTTATACCAGAATCCGGTATAGTTACCGAGAGTGGCGGCGAGACCTCTGGTCGCGTCAAAGCGCGAGAACAGAAGCGGGAACAGCATCAAGGCCTGGGCGAAGATGATAGGCATCACACCGGCGGCGTTGATCTTCAGAGGGATGTACTGGCGTACACCACCGTACTGCCTGTTGCCGACAACTCTTTTGGCATATTGTACAGGGACTCTTCTGACACCCTGGACAAGGGCGATGGTCGCCACAATGACAAGGAACCAGATGATAAGCTCGACAATCAGGGCGATAGGGCCGCCGCCGGCTGTCGTGCTGACTTTTGTACCGACCTCACTGACGAGAGCGAAAGGCAGACGGGCGACGATACCGATCATGATGATCAGGGAAATACCGTTTCCGATGCCTCTGTCAGTGATCCTCTCGCCAAGCCACATGACAAACATCGATCCGGCCATAAGTATGATGGTGGCGACGAGGTTGTACATGAACCTGCTCCAGCCGAGCTGGGTTTCCGCAAGGAACGCGGCACCCGGGATCTGGCTATGGATCGAAGCGATGTAGGCAGGTCCCTGGATGCAGAGAATGAGGATGGTGAGGTATCTGGTAAGCTGATTCATCTTCCTACGGCCGCTTTCGCCCTCCATCTGGAGTTTCCTGAAGTAAGGGACGAACATGCCCAGAAGCTGAATCACGATTGACGCGGAGATGTATGGCATCACTCCCAACGCGAAGATGGAAGCGTTACCGAAGGCACCTCCGGAGAACATATTCAAGAGACCGACGAGTCCCTGCTGTGTGCTGTCCTGAAGGGAAGCGAGCAGGGTCGTGTCGATACCAGGCAGCACGATGAAGCAACCCAACCTGTAGACCAGGATGAGAAGGAACGTGTAGCCGAGTCTCGTACGGAGTTCCTCGATCTTGAAGATGTTCTTGATTGTTTCAATAAATTTCTTCATGGCTATTTGCCGATTACGATTGTCTTACCACCAGCGGTCTCGATCTTGGAGACAGCGGAAGCGGAGAACGCGTCCGCGGTCACAGTGACGGCTGCGGTGATATCTCCGTTGCCAAGAACCTTTACAAGTTCCTTGGCGTCGGCGAGTCCTGCGGCCTTGATGTCCTCCACTCCGATCTCAGCTCTTCCAAGCTGCTCGGCAAGGGCCTGAATGGCAGCCACGTTGACAGCCTTGTACTCGATTCGCGTAGGGTTCTTGAATCCGAACTTAGGAACACGTCTCTGGATAGGCATCTGGCCTCCCTCGAAACCGATCTTATGTTCGTAGCCGGCGCGGGCCTGTGCACCTTTGGTACCACGGGTGGAAGTACCACCCTTTCCGGAACCTTGTCCACGGCCAAGACGCTTGCTGTTATGAGTCGCACCCTTTGCAGGTTTCAAATTTTCCAGTTTCATCTCTTCGTCCTCCTTATTAGATTTCTTCAACTGTTACAAGGTGACGGATCTTGGCGAGCTGGCCTTCTGTCACCGGAGTCTTCTCGACCTCCACGGTCTGGTGCATCCTGCGGATTCCAAGCGTGGTCAGATTAGCGATCTGCCTCTTGGTGCATCCGTTCTTGCTTCTTACCTGTGTTATCTTAAGTTTTGCCATAACTGTGTGTCCTCCTAACCGTTAAATACTTTGCTCATAGGAATGCCACGGAGACCGGCCACAGTGTAGGCGTCCCTCATCTGGGTAAGAGCGGCAACAGTGGCTTTCACGAGGTTGTGAGGGTTGGATGACCCCTTGGACTTCGCGAGAACGTTCTGAATACCGGCTGACTCAAACACAGCACGCATGGCACCACCAGCCTTCACACCGGTACCAGGGGCAGCCGGCTTCATGAACACTACAGAACCTCCGAACTTGGATTCCTGCTCGTGTGGAATGGTTGTGTTGATGATAGGAATCTTAACGAGATTCTTCTTGGCGTCCTCAACGCCCTTAGCGATGGCGGCGGTTACCTCATTGGCTTTTCCAAGACCATAACCAACAACGCCGTTCTCGTCACCCACAACCACAATCGCGGCAAAACGGAAGTGACGACCACCCTTAGTGACCTTAGTCACTCTCTGGATGGCGACCAATCTGTCCTTCAATTCAAGATCAGATGTCTTTACTCTTTTAACATTTGTATTTGCCATAGTCTTTCAATTAGAAAATAAGGCCACCTTCACGGGCAGCGTCGGCCAAACTTTTAACTCTACCGTGATAGAGGTAACCTCCACGGTCAAAAGAGATAGTGGTGATTCCCTTCTCCTTGGCACGCTCGGCGATCGCCTTTCCGACGATGGCGGCAGCCTCGATTCCAGTCTTGCCTTTGCACTCGGCGGCAAGGACCTTGTCGTTGGAAGCGGCGGCCACGAGCGTCACGCCTTTCTGATCGTCCACAACCTGGACGTAGATCTGCTTGTTGCTTCTGAAGACAACCATTCTTGGTCTCTCGGCAGTTCCATTGACATGCTTACGGATGCGGTAATGGACTCTTCTTCTTCTTTCAATTCTATTCAATGCCATATCTATGTCCTCCTATTATTTAGCTCCAGCTGTCTTACCGGCCTTGCGGCGAAGCTGCTCGCCGGCGAACTTGATACCCTTGCCCTTATATGGTTCAGGCTTGCGGAGTGAACGAATCTTGGCGGCCACCTGTCCGATGAGCTGCTTGTCGATGCTCTTGAGGATCAGGACAGGATTCTCACCTTTCTTCACATCCGGAACCTCAGCCTTGATCTCAGGAGCGAGCATCAGCTGAACATCGTGTGAATATCCAAGGGAGAAAGTCAGGAGCTGACCCTGAGCGGTCACACGGTAACCTACACCGACGAACTCCTGCTTGGTCTGATAACCGGTGGAGACTCCGACAACCATATTGTGCACGAGAGCGCGGTAAAGACCGTGCATCGAGCGATGTCTTGGCTGGTCAGTAGGACGGGTGAATTTGATTTCATTATCCTCGATGGTGACTGTGATGTCCGGATCAACTTTCTGGCTCAACTCACCAAGAGGTCCTTTAACCTTCACAACGTTGCCAGGGAGAACTTCTACGCTCACCTTGTCCGGAAGGCTTACAGGCAATTTACCGATTCTTGACATTATTCTTTTCTTTAATATTAATAAACATAGCAAATAACCTCACCACCGACGTTCAGGTTCTTGGCCTCTTTGTCAGTGATGACACCCTTTGAGGTTGAGAGGATGGCGATGCCGAGTCCGTTCAGAACCCTTGGCATGTTCTCAACGTCTGAATATACTCTCATACCAGGGGTTGACACGCGCTTGATTTTCTTGATGGCGGCCATCTTGGTCTGAGGGTGATACTTCAAAGCGATCTTGATGGTGTTGTAAGGGGTACCCTCGACAATCTTGTAACTGAGGATGTAACCCTTCTCACAAAGGATCTTAGTGATCGCGGCCTTCATCTTTGAGGAAGGGATCTCGACGATCTTCTTTCCTGCCAGATAGGCGTTGCGGATCCTTGTAAGATAATCTGCAATTGGATCAGTCATTGTTTTTTGATTTTTTAGATCGACGCCCCGTGAGGGACGCCCGATATCCGATTGTTAATAATAAAATAATATGTACTGTTACCAGCTAGCTTTCTTTACGCCCGGGATGAGACCGTTGCTGGCCATCTCACGGAACTGGATTCTGCTGAGACCGAAAGCTCTCATGTAGCCCTTTGGACGGCCGGTGAGAGAACAACGGTTGTGCAGACGTACAGGGGAAGCGTTCTTAGGGAGCTTGTCAAGCGCTGCCCAGTCGCCGGCCTCCTTAAGAGCCTGCCTTTTGGCGGCATATTTGGCAACCAGTTTCGCGCGCTTTACCTCGCGGGCCTTCATTGATTCTTTTGCCATATTCCTTAGTTGTTATGTTTCTTGAAAGGCAGACCGAACGCGGCGAGGAGAGCGTGAGCCTCTTCGTCGGTCTTCGCTGTTGTGACGAAAGTGATTTCCATTCCGTGGATTCTCGGGTTCTTGTCGATGTCCACCTCAGGGAAGATGATCTGCTCCTTGAGACCGAGGGTGTAGTTTCCTCTGCCGTCCATCTTCTCAGCGATTCCGTTGAAGTCTCTGATTCGAGGGAGAGAGATGCGGATAAGCCTCTCAAGGAATTCGTACATCTTCACGTCGCGAAGGGTGACTTTCACACCGATAGGCATGCCCTTACGGAGACGGAAGTTGGAAACGTCCTTTCTCGAAGTGGTGAGAAGAGCCTTCTGACCAACGATCTTGCCGAGTTCCTCGGCTGCCTCCTCAACGAGCTTCTTGTCATTAGTGGCCTCGCCGATACCTTCGTTGATGGTGATCTTGACGAGCTTAGGAACCTGCATAACGGTCGTGTACGAGAACTGCTTCATAAGCTTCTCCACGATCTCCTCTTTGTAAACCTTCTTGAGGGAAGGAACATATCCTGCAGGAAGCGCCTGCGCTTCAGCCGGTTTGTTTGTAGCTTTCTTTGCCATAGTTACTTAATCTCCTCTCCTGATTTCTTTGCGTAGCGGACCTTCTTTCCGTCCACGAACTTGTAGCCCACTCTTGTCGGCTTGTTCTGGGCAGGGTCAATGAGCTGGACGTTTGAAACGTGGATGCCCGCTTCCTGCTTTACGATGCCGCCCTGAGGCTGCTTAGCGTTTGGCTTTGTGTGCTTGCTGACAACGTTGACGCCTTCAACGATGACGCGATCCTTCGCTGGGATGACGGTCAGGACCTTTCCGGTCTTGCCCTTGTCGTTACCGGCATTCACATACACGGTGTCACCCTTCTTAATATGTAACTTTTTCATAATTCTCAATGATTAAAGGACCTCCGGAGCCAGTGAAACAATCTTCATATAGTTCTCACGCAGCTCTCTGGCCACAGGGCCGAAGATACGTGTTCCGCGAAGCTCGCCCGCGTTGTTCAGAAGAACGCACGCGTTGTCGTCGAAACGGATGTATGATCCGTCCGGTCTGCGGATTTCTTTCTTTGTACGGACAACGACAGCCTTGGAGACCGAACCCTTCTTAGCGTCGCCGCCAGGAAGAGCGCTCTTGATCGCGACTACGATCTGGTCGCCCACTGTCGCATATCTATGATGCGTACCGCCAAGCACACGGATGCAGAGGACCTCCTTTGCACCGCTGTTGTCGGCAACCTGTAAACGTGTTTCCTGCTGTATCATACTACTTAACTTTTTCTACGATTTCAACTAATCTCCACCTCTTGGTCTTGCTGAGAGGACGGGTTTCCATAATGCGCACGGTATCTCCCTCGCTGCACTCGTTCTTGTCATCCTGAGCGACGAACTTGGTGGTCTGCTTGATGAACTTACCGTAGAGAGGATGCTCCTTCTTGGTCTCGACCGCAACGATGATGGTCTTGTCCATCTTGTTGCTGACCACTACGCCGATTCTTTCCTTACGAAGATTTCTTTCCATAAGACTGATGATTATTTCTGTTCATTTTCTTTCTCAGCGAGGATAGTGAGCATACGAGCGATATCCTTTCTGACTTTCTTGAATTCCGATGTGTTCTCCAATGGAGAGATGGCGTGGTTGAGCTTCATCGTGTAAAGCCTGTTCTTTTCAACCTGGATGCGGTCCTGCAGATCTGCAATGGACATCTCGCGAACTTCAGATGTTTTCATTATTCATTCTCCATTTATTATTCAACATAATCCCTGCGGACCACGAACTTGGTCGCGATAGGAAGCTTGTGGGCGGCGAGACGCATAGCCTCTTTCGCTATGGCGAGTGAGACGCCGTCAGCCTCGAAGATGATACGGCCCGGGGTCACAGGAGCGACGAATCCCTGAGGATCACCCTTACCCTTACCCATACGGGTGTCGAGAGGCTTCTTGGTGAAAGGCTTGACCGGGAAGATCCTGATCCAGATCTGTCCCTCACGGTTCATACAACGTGAAATAGCCTGACGCGCGGACTCAATCTGCTGCGCTGTGATCCAGCAGTTCTCGAGGGTCTTGAGACCGAAGGAACCGAACGCGAGCTGGTTGCCCCTCTGGGCCATACCCTTCATCACGTTCTTTTGTTCTCTTCTGAACTTAGTTTTCTTTGGTTGTAACATTGCTGTACTACTTTAATAATTTCCAAATTCTCCAAAATCTATTGAATATCAGCGCATTGCACCACTACACCCTAGAATTTGGGACTGCAAAGTTAGCAAAAATTCACGAATTTCAAACATAAATTGAAAAATTTCTCAACTTTTTCGACCACGGAAACGCCAAAAGAAACACATCATTTTCAAGACATTAGACATTCACTCAAAAAAATTTTGTCTTCAATTTCGACAGCGCCCCGGACGGCTTATAAACGCTCATCATTATGGCACACTTTTTTCAAGAGATTCGTAACTTTGCATGGCGAATCAATGAAAAGGCTGATCGCATATATGACCTGCTTTCTGGCGGGGATGCTGACGGTGACCGGGGTCTCCGCCGGTCAAGCTGATGATGTGCCTCCGCAGACAAACGGCCGAGGCCGTTCCGGCTACATGGGATACCGCGTGGAGCACGGCGACACGGCCTACTACGACAGCATAGACCCAGCGTGGATTTTCCCCAAAGGCTACCGGGGCACAAAAAGAGATCTGAAGAGGTACTACCGCCTGGTCTACAACTTCAACAAGGTTTATCCTTACGCGCTATTGGCCAAGGACATGGAAAGCCAGGCCGACAGGCACATCGCCCAAAACAGCCTCAGGCGCAGGAAAAAGGAAAAATATGTCAACCGCCTCCAGAAAGAGCTCCTGGAAGCCTACGAGAAACCGCTCAGGAACATGACCATCTCACAGGGCAGACTGCTCATCAAACTGGTTGACAGGGAGATAGGGAAATCATCATATTCAATAATAAAGGACTACAAAAGCGGTGTCTCCGCCGGGTTCTGGCAAGGCGTGGCGAAAATATTCGGACAGAACCTCAAATCCAGCTACGCCCCGAACGGGGAAGACAGGATGACTGAATATCTGGTCGAGAAATGGCAGAGAGGCGAGTTCGACGCCCTGTACTATTCGATATTCTGGGAGATGCCCAAGCACCCGGACATCGTGTCGAAAGAGATAAAGTTCGACGAGTGAGGCTTCATCCAATCCTTCAGGATGAGAAGCCTGGCTCCGGTAGGAAGTTCCAGGTCCTCGCTCACATGGAAATGCCCGAAAACGAAATAGTCGATATGCCTTCGCGTGGAGAAATCCACCGCGAACCTGTACAGCGGCTCATCGGCGCCCTTGAATACATATTCCTGACTCTTCGCCACCCTGCTCTTCTTGGACCACCCCTTGCCGAAACGGAACGCGATGTAAGGATGGAGAAGGCTGAATATACTCTGGAAGAACTTGTTACGGAATCCCCAGCGCATCAGTTTGTACCATTTGTGTCCCGGCCCGAGTCCGTCTCCGTGACCGAGGCAGAAGACTTTCCCTCCTATCTCGGTGACGTAAGGTTGCTGGAGAATCTTGATACCGAGATCCTCGAAATAATGGAAGCACCAGATGTCATGGTTGCCTTGGAAAAAGCAGACCTCCACCCCGGCGTCCATCAGATCCATCAAGGCGGCGAACACCCTGACATACCCTTTCGGGACAACATCATGGTACTCGTACCAGAAATCCCAGATGTCCCCAAGAAGGTACAGGGACTTTGCTCGATCCTTCGGGATGGACTTCAGGAAACTGACGAAACGCGCTTCCCTGTCGGCGGGATCGTTCACGTCCAGGCCAAGGTGGACATCAGAAACAAAGTAAACGAGCATTCTGTCAGCCATGATGTTCTATGAATATTCCTAAGCGAAAACCAGAAGAAGCAGCGAGACTACAAGACAGTAGAGGGCGAACCACGTCAGCCGGGCCTTCTTCACTATCGAGATCATGACCTTGCAGGCGAAAAGTCCGGACAGGAACGCCGCCAGGAACCCGACAACGAGACATACCGGACTGAGGCCCCCTCCAAGGGCCACGCCGCCGGAAAGACTCTTGAGAAGATCCAGGAACTGCTCCCCGATGATAGGCACGAGAACCATCAGGAACGAGAACTGCGCCATAACCTCACGCTTGACTCCGCACAGAAGTCCGGTGGCGATGGTGGTTCCCGAACGGGACAGTCCCGGAGCCACGGCGACAGCCTGGCTGAGACCGACAACAAGGGCCTGCCAATAGGATATTCCATTACGCGCCTCGCTGACCGGAGGCTCCTGCCCGCCGCGTTTGGAAGTCCGGCCGGAGACATCGGAAAGATACAGCAGGATCGCGGTTACAATCAGACACACAGCCACAGTGAAAAGGTTGTCGGAGAACAACGCTTCCACCTTGTCCTTGAACAACAGGCCGACGACCGCTATCGGAACCATCGAGACGATGATCTTGAACACATAGTCGGTCTCGTCGTTGTACTTGAACCTGAAGAATCCCGCCAGAAGCTTGCAGATCGGTTTCCAGAACACGATGACGGTGCTCAGTACAGTGGCAAGATGGACAGTCACTGTAAAATCCAGAAAACCGTCCCCGTCAACGCCCAGCAAGTCCCTTACTATCATAAGGTGTCCGCTGGAGCTGACCGGCAGGAACTCGGTCAGTCCCTGCACGATCCCCAAAAGAAGAGCTTGCAACCAGTCCATATGCTATTCGTTTTCCGTGTTCTTCGGGCGGCGCATGATGGCGACGATCTCTATGACAATCCCGCAGATGATCACAAGAGGCGCGGCCACAAGCCTGCGGAAATCAAACATCGCCCAATTGAAATTGTCCGGCTCAACTGTTCCTCCCCCCATCATCAGCACGAAGCCGGCCACCATCACTACAAGCCCCATGAGGAGCATCCGCAGACCTTTGCCGGTGATTGGCATCTTGGTGTTATCTGACATATTCCTGAATAATTAATTGTTAGCAATAAAGTTCATCTTTGGAGAGCGAGACAAGACGGCCTACGACCAACGCCGTGCTGACAACGCAGATCAGCACGCCGGCAAGAATCTCGACTCCGATCACAATCAGAAGCATGTCCAGCCTGAACACCTCGAAAAGCTGAGCGAACTCGCTTCTGACAAAAAAGAGAATCCCGACAAGCATCAAGGTGGCCAGAAGAGCCGAGAAAAGCCCCTGGAACACCGCCTGGACCAGGAACGGGGCGCGGATGAAAGACTTCGTGGCGCCGACAAGTCTCATCGTGTGGATCGTGAACCTGCGAGAGAACACATTCAGTCTCACGGTGTTGTTGATCAGCACGAAGGAAATGAAGAGAAGCAGGACGATGAAAACACCAAGCACCATGGAGATCTTCCGCAGATTGGTGTTCAGTTTGTCCACAAGAGACTGCTGATAGACCACCTCATCGACCAAAGGAGATTTCATGATCTCATTCTTCACGACCTCCAGACTGTCCGACGACACGTAATCCGCCTTCAGGGTCACATCCACCGAGACAGGAATCGGAGCCGCCTCGAAGACATTGAGGAAATCCTCGCCAAGAAGATCCGTCATCTCTTTGGCCCCTTGCTCCCGCGACACGAACGTGGTGCTCTTGATGAAAGGCTTGGCGTCCAGATCGGAGACATATTCCATCGCCTCATCATCGCCGACCTCCTGCTTCATCAGCACGGAAACCTGCATGTTCTCCTTGAAATAATCGGAGACACTTCTGGCGTTGGCCACCAGAAGTCCCGCCACGCCGACAAGCAGCAGCACAAGACTGATGCTGATCACCGTGGACAGCCAGGCTCCGGCGAGCCTGCGACGTATCAACCTGTTTTCACCTGACGCCATTTCGCACAATACTCCAAATTGGATTCAAAGATAGTGAAATATCGAAATATGAAAAAAAAATTATTACCTTTGTAAGACAAGAAAATTACCATGGGAAAACCCGTAAACAGAGTTTTATTCGTCAATTCGGAAATAATGCCGTTCCTGCCGGAGACGCCGATCTCCAAGATCGGACGTTGCCTGCCGCAGGGCATTCAGGAGCGTAAGAAAGAGATAAGGGCTTTCATGCCGCGCTATGGTTGCATCAACGAGCGCAAGAACCAGCTCCATGAGGTGATTCGGCTTTCCGGAATGAACATCATCATCGGAGATGTCGACAGGCCGCTTGTGATCAAGGTGGCCTCGATCTCGTCCGCAAGGATCCAGGTCTATTTCATAGACAACGAGGACTATTTCCGCCGCAAGCAGATCGCACGTGACGCCGACGGCAAATTTTTCGAGGACAACGGCCAGAGAGCCATCTTCTTCGCTAGAGGCGTGCTGGAGACCGTCAAGAAACTGCGCTGGGCTCCGGACATCATCCATTGCCAGGGCTGGATCTCGCATCTGGTGCCGCTGTACCTCAAGAAGGCCTACAACGGAGATCCGATATTCAGCGGGAGCAGGATTGTGACATCCCTCTACAGCGAGATCACCGGAGAGACATTCTCTCCTTCCTTCAAGGACAACGTGCTGTTCGGCGGCATCAAGCCGGCGGAGGTCCCGCTTCCGGAGATGGCCACTGGCATAAATCTTGCTGAAACCGCCGCCATGTATTCAGACGGTATAATATTCGGAGACAAAGAGATTGATCCTGAATTGGTCAAGTTCTGCGAGGACAGGAATATACCGACCCTTCCTTTCAACGAGGAATCGATAGCCAGCGGACGCTACATCGAGGAATACGATGACTTTTATCAACAGTTGCAGTAAATGAGAAAGCTTCCAGCAATAGTCGCCCTGTTGGCGGGACTTGTGTCTTGCGTCGGGGTGGATCAGAACCTCGGCGGAGATTTTATTCCCACCGACCAGAAATACGACTTCCACACGGCCGAGTTCGACCTCGATGAGGTTTGGATGAAATCCATCGACAGCCTCACGGCCTATTCTTCGAGAAGGATCACCATCGGCGCCATCCGGGACGAGACTTTCGGACTTTTCAGCAGAGGAAGCGTGGTGACGCTGGTTCCGGTGCTGGACTCAGTGGATTTCGGTAAGGATCCTGTCTTCCAGAGGTTCAAGTTCAAGGCGGCCGTGGACTCTGTCTCCATGGCTGACGAAAGTCAGGCGAACATCCTCCAGAATGTCAATGTCTATGCGCTCACAGAGCCGCTGGGAACCAATGAATATTTCTCCAGGGCCGAAGTCAAGCATGGAGACAAGAGGATCACCAAAGGTGTTCCTGTCGCCAACGGTCAGGATTCTCTGACATTCGAGTTCACGGAAGACTACGGGAAGCAGTATCTGAGCATGACGCAGGATGACCTGAAGGATCTGAAGACCTACGCGAAGAAATTCCCGGGAATATACCTCTGCACCGATGACCCTACCGGCAACGGCGGAAGGTTCGACATGTACGAGATGGACATCCTCAGGCTTATCAAGCAAAGCACCGGCGCATCCTACATCACAAGGACGGACAACTATGCGATACTCTATTTCAACGGAGAGTTCGACGGGGAGAGAAGGGACTCAAGCCTGATGTTCTATTTCAGCCCGATCGAGATGCAGGACCTGGACTCGCTGATCTCTGCCAAGACAGTGCCTTCGCAATATGTGTTCAATGTTGACCGCCACGAGTCGGATCATCTTATCGGCAAGGCCGAGGACAAGATCTACATCGAGGGAGGAAGCGGAATCAAGCCGGTTGTTCCGGCGGCGGAGATCCAGCGCCTGGTCAACGAGGAGATCATCAAAAAAGGCGGAAATCCAGCCACGACCCTGATCTCCAAGGCCACGATAGAGATGCCGTTCGATTTCCCTGACGACTACACGACCATGTTCCGTTATCCTAAGATCTTGAGTCCTACCATCAAGATCAGCACGGACACGACAGTGACGTTCGCCGGTCTGACTGACGCTAGCGCGTCGGACGAGAATCAGGGTGAAGTCAACCGTTCGCTTTGCAACTACGCTCCGGACATCACGCATCACGTCCAGCAGATCATCCGGAAAAAGACCGATGACAGCAAGCTATCAAACTACGACATCTGGTTCCTGATCATGTGGTACGAGAAGACGACCACAACTGACGCGGAGGCTGAGGAAATGGCCAATTACTACCAGCAGATGGCTTACGCTTCATACGCGAACCAACTATACGGCGGTTATGGATATGGTGGATATGGGTACGGTTACGGTGGCTATGGCTATGGTAGTTACGGATACTACAACAACTACTACAACTATCAGACAATGGCCCAATACGCATTTTCTTCGGCCACCAAAACGACTTCCAGCACAGAGTTGGACAAGGATCGTTATTACCGGGCCGTTCTGCGCGGGCCTAAGGCCGATGGCAAGAAGCCTAAGCTGAAAGTGACGTTCGCCATTCCTAAAGGATATCCAGAGAAATAGATTGGGGCAGCGGACCGGAAAAAACGAAAATGGCAAATTTTGCACGTTACCAAAATTTGCCATTTTATTTTTTCGGTCAAGGCCGTGATTATCTAAAGAAAAAGCCTCGGACCAAGATCCGAGGCTTTATTCTTTCTGTCAAAGGATTATTATGCTTCCTCCTTGCCGGCGAGCTTCTCCTTGACCTTGTCGATCGCGTCCTTAACAGTTGCGATAGTGCTTGTCTCCTCATCAGGAATCTTGATTCCGAACACTCTCTCAAACTCCATAAGAAGCTCAACTGTGTCAAGTGAATCAGCTCCGAGATCATTTGTGAAGTTGGCGCTCTCAGTCACTTCAGACTCCTCGACGCCCAGCTTGTCAACGATAATCGCTTTGACCTGCTTTACGATTTCTTCTTCAGTCATAATTGAATAAATTAAATAAGTATATTCTTGCCAATTACGCTATTAAGGCTGTTACCGGGCAAATCCGGGAACAAATAGCGCCACAAAGTAAGTAAAAAATAGTCAATATTCCAAATTTGCCTCCTTATACTGTCAAATACAAACAGGAAGGAGACAGTCAAGCCTCTATGGAATCCATTAGGAATCAAATGGTACGGCGGCTAAGATTCAGCCATATTCTCAAGCCGTTGAGAGAATTGAGCAGATAGAAAATGTACTTTATAAGCATCACGGCCGCATTGCCCGAACCTGCTCCGCTCATAACCGCGACGGCCCACAGGGAGATCGATGAGACATTCACCAGAATCCAGATGTACCACTGTTCCATGAAAGCAAGGCTCATCAGCACCTGACCTGCTATATTCAGAATCATCACCACGGCGTCGAGGAGGATCTTCGGCTTGTCGATATATTCAATCTTTCCAGCGGCAAGCTTCGCTCCGTCCACATATAATAATATAAGGTACAACGCCGCGATGCCTATGAATATTCCGGTAGCCAGCCAGGCCCATTGGCTTCCTGTCAGCCGCCGCGCCTTCAAATGCGAGCCTTCCTCCCCGGAACGCACCTTCGCTCCCCTCTTGCTCCATTGCCAGAAACCGACGAACTGCATCGGCAGGAAATAGAACGCGTGCAAGGCGAAATTCCCCATTATCCCGTTGTCCAGATAGACAATCGTGCCGATCAGCACATCGATGAAGCCGAACACGAATGTCAGGATGTTCCCGTTGGCGGACATCACCGTGTTCACAACACCCATCACGGAGCCGAATGCCGCCAAAAGCAGCATGAAAGTCTTCACACCCGGTTGCCGAAGCTTGAATATGGTCGTGACAGTGACGGCCAGCAACATTCCGGCCACAAGGAATATGTTGAACGCGAGATTGAATCTGCTTGCCTTTGACGATGCGGTCATAATGAAACGTGTTTGATTGGCGATACAAAAAAAGAGGTCATCGATTTGATGACCTCTCTGGAGCGGAAAACGAGACTTGAACTCGCGACCCCGACCTTGGCAAGGTCGTGCTCTACCAACTGAGCTATTTCCGCAGACTTGTGACCCGTAGCATTGCTTTGGGATTACAAAGGTAGCGCTTTTTTCTTTATTCGCAAACTTTTTCTGAAATAATTTCAAAAAAATTGCGATAAAGCTCTAAACCTCGATCGAAGTCTTGAATTCGGACAGGAAACGGAGGTCGTTCTCGAAGTAGTGACGGAGGTCATTGACCTGCCACTTGAGCATCGCGATACGCTCCAGACCCATTCCGAATGCGAATCCGCTGTACTTCTTGCTGTCGATGCCGGAAGCCTCAAGGACGTTAGGGTCAACCATTCCGCAACCCATGATCTCCAGCCAGCCTGTTCCCTTGCAGATGTTGCAGCCCTTGCCGTGGCAGATGTTGCAGCTGACGTCAATCTCGCTCGAAGGCTCGGTGAACGGGAAGTAGGAAGGACGCATCCTGATCTGGGTGTCCGGACCGAACATCTCACGGGCGAAAAGAAGGATCGCCTGCTTGAGGTCGGCGAACGTCACGTTCTCGTCAATGTAAAGGCCCTCGACCTGATGGAAGATGCAGTGCGCACGGGCGGAGATCGCCTCGTTCCTGAACACGCGTCCCGGGCAGATCACACGGATCGGAAGCTTCATGGTCTCCATCGCGCGGACCTGGACGGAAGACGTATGCGTTCTGAGCAACAGCGGGTCAGGATGGCCTGCGGACACGAAGAAAGTGTCCTGCATGTCTCTCGCCGGGTGGTTCAGAGGGAAATTCAGAGCCTCGAACACATGATAGTCGTCCTCAATCTCAGGGCCCTCGGCCACATCATAGCCGAACTTTCTGAATATGTCCACGATCTCCTGACGGACAATCGACACAGGATGCCTGGAGCCGAGTTCAAAAGGAACCCCCGGCATGGAAAGATCCTCCTTAGGCCCATCAGACGCACCCTCCGAAGCCGCCTGCTCTTTCATTTCGTCAATCTTGGCCTGCGCGGCCTGCTTGAGTTCGTTTATCTTGCGGCCAAACTCCTTCTTGAGCTCCGGACCGTATGTCCTGAACTCATCAAACAGTTTGGTGATCTCTCCTTTCTTGCCGAGAAGCCTTACACGAGCCTCCTCTACTTCCTTGGCGGTCTTGCAATTCAGCTCGCTGACATGCGCGAGCAGCTTTTCTATTTCTTCTTTCATAATATTCCCGAAATATTCCTGCAAAGTTAATCATTTTCCTGCAGTTTGGCGGAAGACTTTTCCATCTTCGCCTTTCTTTTTTCACGCGCCTTCTTGTCGCGAGCGGCGCCATTCTTCAAATATTTATCCCACTGATTGTCATTAAGCACCTTACGGAATGCGACATAGATGTTCTCGGCCCATTTGTCACTGGTTCTCGTGTAGATGTCGAAGTTAGACACTTTGGCCGAGGACAGGTTGTTCATCTCTTCCTGCATGGCACGGTAATCATGATTCAGAATGGAGTCCACGTAAAACACCTGCCAATCCTCAAGCTTTAGCGTCATCTCCAGTCTGTCAACCTCTTTCTGAATGAACTCGGACAGTTTCTTCTCCTGTTCCTCAGGACTTGGCGGATTCTGCTGCGCGAAAGCCAAAGGCATCGAAATGACCAGACATGCGACCGCAAGAAAAATATTTTTCATATCTTTACACTTTATTAATGGGATAACAAATTTAAACAATAATTACGTTAATCGCAAAATGGCTAAAAATTCAACCATCTACGCGCTCCTGACCGCCTTCGGCGTGCTCACGGCAAGCTTCAGGGCTGATGCCTGCACCAACATCATCGTGACAAGGGGAGCCAGCACCGACAACTCGAACATAATCTCCTACGCGGCGGACTCGCACGTCCTCTACGGAGAGCTGTACTTCCACCCGGCCGCCGACTGGAAAGCCGGCTCGATGCTCGACATCATCAATTGGGACTCCTACAAGCCGATGGGACAGATTCCTCAGATCGCGCACACCTACAAGACAGTCGGGAATATGAACGAGCATCAGCTCATCATCGCCGAGACGACCTGGGGCGGAAGGCTTGAATTGGAGGACACCACCGCCATAATGGACTATGGCTCACTCATCTACGTTGCCCTGCAAAGAGCCCGCACGGCAAGGGAAGCGATCCAAGTCATCGTGGATCTGGCCAATGAATATGGATATGCTTCCGAAGGCGAGACATTCTCGATAGCGGACAAGGACGAGGCCTGGATAATGGACCTCATCGGAAAGGGCTGCGAGATGAAGGACGGAAAGAACATCCGCAAGGGATTCGTGTGGGTGGCCATGAGGATTCCTGACGGTTACATCTGCTCGCACGCCAACCAGGCCCGCATCCAGACATTCCCGCTGAACGATCCGGAAAACTGCCTCTATGCCCCTGACGTGATCTCCTTCGCAAGGGAGAAAGGCTACTTCGACGGCAAGGATGAGGACTTCGACTTCAGCGCGGCTTACTGCCCGGCCGATTTCGGAACCATCAGAGGTTGCGACGCAAGAGCCTGGAGCGCCTTCAACATCCTCTGCGACGGCCAGTTCACCTACGAAAAGGACGGCAAGACCATCACCGAGCCGGCCTCGGCCTACTATGACTACATCACCGGCAAGGATCTCAGCCACAGGATGCCTCTTTTCGTGAAACCGGCCAGAAAGATTTCCGTAAAGAACGTCGCAGATGCGATGAGAGACCACTTCGAGGGCACTCCGCTGGATATGACCACCGACATCGGAGCCGGCGGCAACGCCCTTCCTTACAGATGGAGACCGATGGGATTCGAGTACAAGGGCTGGAGCTATGTCAACGAAAGGGCCATCGCCACCCAGCAGACCGGATTCTGGTTCGTGGGCCAGTCAAGGCATGACCTTCCGGACGTTGTCGGAGGAGTCATCTGGTTCGGAACCGATGACGCGGCGACATCCTACGTCACCCCGATCTACACCTGCACGGACAAGGTTCCGGAGTGCTTCAGGGTGGGCAACGGGAATATGCTGAAATACTCCCCTACCGCCTCCTTCTGGATCAACAACCGTGTCGCCAACGCCTGCTACAAGGCCTACAACATCATGGCTCCGACAGTCCGCGAGGCTATCGACAGCTTTGAGAACGGACAGATGGACTCAAAACTCGCCGAGATGGACCGCAAGGCTCTTGAGGCCTACAACGCCATCCTTCCGAAAGCCGAGAAGAAAGGCCTGGACAGCAAGGACTGGTTCGCGTCCGTCAGGAAGATGCTCACCGAGTATTCAGTAAGCACCGCACAAACCCAGTTCGAGAACTGGGTCGCCCTTGAGGAACTGCTTCTTGTGAAGTTCATCGACGGCAACGTCAAGGCCCAGAACGCCGACGGCTCATTCAAGCATTCAAAATGGCACGAAGGCACCCCAGAGGGACTTACCCAGCCAGGCTACACGGAAAAGTGGAAGGAGGCTGTGGTGAAGGATCACGGAGATGTGATCAGGGAAAGGTAAAAGAAGATATTCACGAATTATGCGGAGACTGTTTCTGATAATGATCCTGCTGCTGTGCTGTGCGGTTTCCTTCGCTCAGACCTACACCGTTTCCGGTACGGTACTGAACAAGAAGACCAAGGCGCCGGTGGAATTCGCGACCGTGGTGGCCGTGGAATGCGAGCAATGGTCCGTCGCCGATGACAAAGGGCGTTTCACTCTCAAGAACATTCCCGCAGGGAAGAACACACTCAGCGTGTCGTGTCTTGGTTTCGTCACCGACACCAAGACAGTCATCATAAGCAAGGATCTGACCGGCTACAGAGCTTTCCTCAGTGAAGACAACCTTACCCTTGAAGGGGTTGTCGTGACCGCGAAAGAAAATGAGAACAGCGCCACGACCAGCCGCACGATGGACAGAACGGCACTCGATCATGTCCAAATGGTCAGCCTTGCGGACATCGGCGGACTCCTGCCGGGAGGCGCGACGGCCAATCCAAGCCTGCTCTCCGCCCAAAGGTTCAACATCAGGGCCGGAGGAAGCACCGAGGCTGGAAACGCGTCGTTCGGAACGGCCGTGGAGGTTGATGGCGTGAGACTCTCCAACAACGCCAGCTTCTCCGGAGCCAACGGAGTGGCGGTCAACAACATAGCCTCAAGCAATGTGGAATCCGTCGAGGTAATCTCCGGAGTGCCGTCCGTTGAGTACGGCGATGTGGGAGCGGGAATAGTCAAGGTCAACACCAAGAAGGGCATCGCCCCTTACACGGTGACGATGACGACCAACCCGAAGACGAAGCAGTTTTCCGTCAGCAAAGGCTTCGGCCTGGGACAGACAAAGCGAGGGAACTCGGCCGGAGTGCTGAACGCCAGCACCGAATATACATATTCAGTGGACGACAGCCGCTCCCCTTACACATCCTACGACAGGAAGCAGCTCTCACTGATCTACTCCAACCTTTTCAATTCGGGAATATTCAGTGACGCTCCGCTGAGGTTCTCCGCCGGATTCTCCGGCAACATCGGCGGGACCGACTCGAAGGCCGATCCGGATCTTTTGACAGGCACCTACGAGAAGCAGAAGGACAACACCCTCAGGGCCAATGTCGAGATGAACTGGCTACTGAGCAAGCCGTGGATCACCAATCTGGAGTTCAAAGGCTCGGTTGTCAGGTCGGACAGGCTCAGCGAGACAAAAAACAGGTATTCCAGCGCGGCCGGAACAGTGTCGCTGCACGGCAAGGAGGAAGGCTACTATGTGGCCGAGGACTATTCCTCAAATCCTGACGCGGCGGCGATCATGATCTCTCCCGGCTACTGGTACAACACGATGTTCCTGGACGACAAGCCGTTCTCCTACAAGCTGACTCTCAAGAGCAACTGGGCGAGGAAGTTCGGTTCCGTCAACAACAAGCTCAAACTGGGGGCGGACTGGAACGCCGACGCGAATTTCGGAAAGGGGCAATATTCCGAAGACCTCAGCAACGCTCCCTCATACAGGACATACGACTACAGCGAGATCCCGTTTATGAACAATCTCGCCCTGTTCGCGGAAGACAACATCTCCATCCCGGTCGGCAAGGAATCCCACCTGAACCTGATCGCAGGACTAAGGGCCGAGAACACGTTCATCAAGGGCTCTGAATATGGCACCGTCACAAGCCTGTCACCAAGGTTCAACGCTAAATATTCAGTATTCTCCGCCAAGGGGCGCAGGGACAGGTTTGTCCGCGGCCTCGCGTTCAGGGCAAGCTGGGGTGTGGCAGTGAAGCAGCCTTCGTTCTCGATTCTCTACCCGCAGCCAAGCTACAGGGATCTTGTGGTGTTCAACCCTCCGACGGCAAGCGACGGCAAGGCCTACTACGCCTACTATGTGATGCCGACAACCGTTGAATATAACCCCGACCTTGTCTGGCAAAGGAACCATCAGGGCGAGCTCGGAATGGAAATAAACCTTGCCGGCACAAGAATATCCCTGGCCGGATTCTGGAACAGGACTGTCAAGGCGTTCACGACCAACAACGCCTACGACCCGTTCTCCTACAACTACACGGACCAGAAAGCGCTTGAGTCCTGCACGATACCCGTGGACGACAGGATCTACAGCGTTGACCGCAAGACAGGAGTGGTGACAGTCACAGACAAGACAGGGGGACTTACTCCGGAAACCATAAACGGAGTGACCAGAGAGTCTCTGGTAAGCAGGACTTACGCCGCTAACAGCGGGGCCCAGGTAAACCGCTACGGTCTTGAATGGGTGATTGATTTCAAAAGGATAAATCCGATCAACACGGACATACGCCTTGACGGAAACTATTACGCTTACAGAACTGTCAACCAAGACCTTCTGGCATATTCACCGACCTCTCAAAGGATGGTTGACAACACTCCGTACAAGTACATCGGGTGGTATGTCGGCGGCAACGGAACGAGCAACGGCAGCGAGTCCAGAATGATGAGGATGAACCTGAACATCACCACGCATATTCCCCGTGTCAGGATGATCGTCTCCGTGAAACTGGAAGGGACGCTGCTGAGATATTCAAGAAACCTCAGCGAAACCGAAGGAGGCACAAGGACTTACGCCGTCGATGACAATTCCTCATACCTTCCGGGTTCGGATCCTTCGTTTATGGACAGGAGGGTGATCGCCGTCACCTATCCGGAATATTACTCCAGCTACTGGGATCCGACCCCTAAGCCGTTCCTCCAAGATTTCCTGTGGGCGAGGGACAACGACAAGGATCTGTACAACAATCTGTGCAATCTCGTGTCAAGGACAGCCTTCACGTATAATTACCAGAAGGATTACATCACGCCTTACTTCTCGGCAAACTTCAGCGTGACGAAAGAGATTGGGAACATCGCCTCCATCTCATTCTACGCCAACAATTTCTTCCGGAATCTGGGTCAGGTTTACTCCACGAAGACGCAGCGATATTTCTCGGTGACAGGTACTGGCTATGCTCCAAATTTTTACTATGGCCTGACATTAAGGCTGAAATTTTAGACAACGAACTATAAAACAACAAAAACAAAAAGTCATGAAAAAGTTAATCTACATTCTTCTCGCGGCAGCCGCCACATTCACGGCCTGCAAGAAAGACGAGAGCGCGAAAATCAACGATGTCACCGTCCAGGTTCTGATCGGCGACGAGCCGGTGACTGACGCTGTCGAGGTGACAGTCACCGACAAGTCCACCTCCACGGCCTACAAGGCCACGACTGTAGGCGGTACGGCGACATTCCGGCTTGTGGCTGGAATCTACGAGGCTTCAGCGACATTTTACAAGGAGTCAAGCATCTACAACGGAACCAATTCAGCTGTGACTGTTGTTGACGGTGGTGCCAACAGTTTCACTCTCAACCTCACAGCCTCAACCACCAGTCAGATCATCATCAAAGAGTTGTACGTCGGTGGATGCATGGACAATGAAGGGGCCAAGGACTACGCTTTGGACAAATATGTTATCTTGTACAACAACTCCCCTCTCGAAGCGGATGCGAGCAAAATGGCTTTCGGTATAGGAAGTCCCGCCAACTCTAACTCCATCAACTACTACCTTAAAGATGGCAACCTTACTTACTCCGATTATATTCCTGCTTGGAATGCAGTCTGGTGGTTCCAAAAGGAAGTGAAAATCGCTCCATACTCACAAATTGTCATCTCAATCACCGGAGCCATCAATCACACCGAGACCTACAGCAAATCAGTGGATCTGAGCAAGGCCGACTATGTTTTCTACGACCCTGAGGTCTTCAGTCTGGCCAGCAACTATCCAGCTCCTTCAGCATCCATCCCTTCAGATAATTATCTAAAGACTTACTGCTATGGATTGGGTACCGCCTGGGCCATTTCCAAGACATCTCCGGCTTTCTTTATCTTCTCTCCGGAAGGGGGTATGACAGCTAAAGCATTTGTAACAAATCCAGACAACATAGAGTCTCCGACAGGGAAACAGGCTTTCAACTGCGCCAAAATCCCGCTCGGTTGGATTAAGGACGGAGTCGAGGTTTACGACTACGCCAACATCCAGAAATCACACAAGAGGCTTCTTGACAGCGTGGACGCAGGCTACGTAACATTCACGAACAAGAGCGGCTACACCATCTACAGGAATGTTGACAAGGAGGCCACCGAGGCTCTCGCCGAGAACGAAGGCAAGCTGGTCTATAACTATGCCGGTGGCACGGATGATTTTGAGGGTGGCTCGACCGATCCTTCCGGAATCGACGCCGAGGCATCCATCGCCAAGGGAGCCCACATCATCTATAAGGACACCAACAACTCCAGGAACGACTTCCACCAAAGGAAGGTCGCCTCAATCAAGAAATAAATATGGGTTCAAGAATCCTGTCGTTTATAGGATTGTTCATCCTCTCCGCTTTTCCGGCCTGGTCCCAGACCGGAGAGTGGAAGGATGAATATTCCCGTTTCACAGACCTTACCCCTTGGGTGCGGTCCTCCAATCCTGCCGGAATAGCTACCCTGCCGGTGGGCAAGACCTCAACCGTCAGGGCAAACCTTGAGAAGAAGAACGGAGGATTGATGGACCTGCACGAAAGCCGTGATTGCTTCAGGCCAAGCCTCGACGCGGCTTCCTACATGAGAATCTCTGACCGGATCACATTCTACGGCCGGATGAACTACAGTTATTTCAAGGGCAAGGATATGGGGGGCCAGATCCTGATGGACCCCTACTACAATCCGATCAATTTCCTCGAAAGCGTAGACACCACGACCGGAACGAAGACTTTGGAGGAATATACCCTTGAAGGCGCGATGGCATATTCATTGAATGACAGGCTCACGCTCGCGGGAAAGGTCAGCTACCAGAGCGCGGACTACGCCAAGCGCAAGGATCCAAGGTCGTACAACCAATGGATGGATCTGGACGCATCGGTCGGGGCAAGATATTCATTGGCGGACGGGAAAACCGCCTTCGGTGTCAGCCTTAACTATGTCAAGACGGTCGAGACCGTGGCGGAGAAGCTTTTCGGCACGATTGACAGACAGTACTACTGCTTTGTCGATTACGGCGGCAGTTTCGGCAAGGTCGAGGTTATCGACGGCGACAACGGCTATCTTTCAGTCTCCAACGAGCGTCCGATGTTCAACCAGTTTTTCGGGGGAAGCGCACAGGCGGGATTCAAGGCCGGCGGCGTAGACGCTTTTCTGGATATTGGGGCGGCCTACCGCAAAGGCTATTTCGGCAAGAAGGCCAGCGGCTCGGTACGGTTCTGCGATTTCGACGGGATGAGGTACAATCTGAACGCCAGGATCTCGTTCAAGACCGGGAATCTGCTCAACAGGATCGACGGAAGCTGGAATATGATGACTTCCCTCAACAAGGAAAATTCCTACAGGGTCTCCACCCAGCCGGGACAGAATCCGGAGATCCAGTACTTCGGAAGTCAGGAGGTCGGGGACAAGACCGTCGGAAGCATCAACGCAAGGTACACTATCGAAAGGCAGGCCGATGGCTCCGCGGGCATATTCATCCCATCGCCTTGGACGGTGTCGGTCGGCTTTGGCAGGTTCTTTTTGGACCAGACCGCCACTTCCTATCCTTTCTACAGAAAGCAGAGGCTGGCACAGAACACCGTCAACGCGGTGGCTGTCAAGAACTTCAAGATGCGGAGCGATTTCCTGTCACTCACTCTCGGAGCGGATTACTCATTCGCCGGGGACAACCTTAAAAACGAGGACGGGCAATATTCATCAGCCACGGGGAACCCTCGCTCCAATGAAACCTACCTGAACAGAAACTTTGAATATTTCGACGCCTCCTCGGTAGGGGGCGAAGCCTCGGTACGCTACACTCTGGTCAGAAAGACTCAGAAGCGGCGTTATTCGGTGTTTATGGATCTGACAGACAGCTACCGACGTCTGACCTCGGATCCGGAATATCTCACCGGGAACTATAGAAACACAATCATATTCACAATAGGATGCAATTTTTAAGATCTCTTTTCATCACGTCGGCCGCGTTGGCGTTGAGCGCTTTCAGCCTGACCGCACAGACTCTGCCTTCAGACGGACAGATCAGGACAGGGAAACTTGACAACGGACTGACTTACTATGTCAGACATAGCGCGAACCCTGCCGGGGTGGCGGATTTCTACATCGTGCACAATGTAGGAGCGCTTCAGGAGGATGACAACCAGAACGGCCTCGCACATTTTCTGGAACATATGGCGTTCAACGGAATAAAGCATTACCCGGGTAAGGAGATGCTGGAGTTCCTCGGTAAAAACGGCGTCCGCTTCGGGGCCAACGTGAACGCTTTCACGTCCAGGAGCGAGACCTGCTACCACATTGACGGAGCGCCGGTCGCCAGAGAGTCGTTCGTGGACTCCGTGCTGCTTATCCTGCACGACTGGTCGGGCGACATCCTCTGCGAGCAGGACGAACTTGACAACGAAAGAGGGGTCATCCGAGAGGAGTGGAGACGAGGCTTCGACTCGCGCCGTACCTTGTTCACCGCACAGACCAATCTTGTCTATCAGGGAGCGAAACAGACAAAAAGAACCGTCCTCGGATCACTTGACGTAATCAACAATTTCAAGAGGGAGGAGATCCTTGATTTTTATCATAAATGGTATCGTCCTGATCTTCAGGCGATAATAGTGGTCGGGGACATTGACGCGGCCCAAATGGAAAACAAAATCCGCAGTCAGTTCTCCGACATCCCCAAGGCTGTGAACCCGACTCCGAAGGAGGTCTATCTCGCACCTAAGGCTGACGGACCGATCTTCGAGAACCTGATCGACTCCACGCTCAGTTTCACCGCCCTCAAGGTATTCTACAGGATGCCTTACCCGGCCCGTGAGGTACGAAGCACAGAGGCGTTCTACAAGGATCTTTACATCCGTGACATTCTGGCCAACATTATGACCGAAAGGATGAAGGAGCAGGTGCGCACCGGGAAAGCCGAGGCCAAGTCAGCGGTGATGGTGAACTATGCCGAGTCCAGCGACTACTATGTGGATCTTTACACAATCCTTGGCAAAAAGGACGGCAACCTGCTGGACCTCATCGACTTCTACGCTGGAAACGAGAAATCGATGATTGAATATGGTGTCTCGCAAGACGAGATTGAGGCCGCGAAGATGCTGGTCAGGAAGCGCTACCATCTCGACAGGCCGAAGAAGGCCGAATCACTTCGTAATGAAGACTTTGTGGGAGTCTGCCACAATAATTTCGTCAGCGGGGCCGCGCTCACCGATCCTGCCACACTGCACGGAATCCAGAACAGAATCCTCAAGGGCATCTCTCTGGAGGATGTCAAGCCATACGTTGCCAAAGTTTTCTCCGAGAGCGACAAGATATATTCCTGGTTCGCCAATCCTAAGGATTTGGCCAAGGTTCCGTCCTTGGAGGACACCAAAGCCAGACTCGATCAGGTCAGGGCACGTGAGGCCAAGCCGAATTTCCTGACATTCAACAAGATCGACCTCACGGTCAACTACCCGGAAGGAACGATTGTAAAGGAAAACAACGTCAAAGGGCTGGACGGGACGAAGGAATGGATCCTCAGCAACGGAGCCAAGGTTTACTGGACCGCCGTGAAGGATTCCAAAGTGACACCGGACCTCTCCCTGCTCGTTTACTTTGGCTCGGGCTACAACGCCCTCCCTCAGGACAGGTTCGCATCCTCGCTTTTCACCGGGGAGTTCATCAGGACCAACGCCGGATTCCGTGGAGCGACCGCGGATGAGATCGGAAAGATGCCGGAATGCGGTGGGATTTCCCGCTCACTCAGGATAAGCGACAGGTTCGCGGGCATATTCACGACAGCTCCTGCGAAGAAGGCGGAGAACGCCTTCCGTATCGCCGCACTTACGGTGACAGACCCGTTCCTGCCTCAGGCCAAGGTTCTGCAGCAGATGAAGGACAAGAAACTCGAATCACTCAGCGAGCCGAAAAAAGATGCCGTCAGGTTCAGCGAAGCCTGTGACTCGATCATCTACGGAAACCATCCGTGGTCGGTGGACATTGACTCCGCCGCCGTGGATGGCGTGGATATGGATCTGGCTGAAGAGATCTACAGCAGGGAGTTCAATCCCGCCGCAGGAATGACGCTCTTTATAGCCAGCAACCTCGACGAGACAACGATCAAGGAATATGTCCGCAAGTACATCGCCACGATTCCAACAGACGGCAAGACCTTCACTAAAGCAAAAGTTAGGGAACGCATACCGGCATTCAAGGGTACGCAGGTATATTCAATGACAGGCAAGAAAGAGATCAACCCTTACACGATCGTGACCAGAATGTTCTCCTCGAAGGTAAAGCCGACCCCTAAGAATCTGGCCACCGTTGATTTTGTGGACTACATTCTGTCCCAGAGGCTTCTGAATCAGATCCGTGAGAACCGTGGAGGAACGTACACCATCAGGTTCAACTCCTATGTGAGCGTCAGGGAGAAAGGCAGAAGCGAGTCCGAGATCACGTTCAAGACAAGACCTGATCTTTATAAGGTTCTGGTCGGAGACCTTGACGACATCGTGTCAGAGTTTTGCTCCGGCGGCCCTTCCGGGAAAGAACTTGAGGAGGCCAGGAAATGGCTGATCAAGAACGAGACTGAGTCCAAGGCAAAGAAAGCGATGTCAATGCCTCACAGGAACTCTCAGGTGATGAATTATGTAAGGAACGGAATCAATCCGAACATCGACAGGGTGGCCGCCTACGGCAGCGTCACCGCTGAGGATGTACGCAAGGTGGCCGGAAAACTGACCGGAAAGAACGTCCTTACCACCATTTACACAGAAGAATAGACTTTTGATGAAAGCAAGAAGACTGATTTTGACGGCTGTGGCGCTGATGTTCGGCGCCACGGCTTTTGCTGATGAGGGGATGTGGATGATTCAGGACATCAACGAGGCGCTGGAGAAGAACATGAGGGCGCGCGGGCTCAAGCTGGCGGCCAATGAGATCTACAATGACGAGGCTCCCGGGACGGCGGTCGCGGACGCGGTCGTGTCAATCGGATTCTACTGTACCGGAAGCGTGATCTCCGACCAGGGCCTGATCATCACCAACCATCACTGCGCGTATTCGAACATCGCGAAGCTCAGTACCCCTGAGCACAACTATCTGGAGGACGGGTTCTGGGCGATGACAAGCGAGCAGGAGATCCCTGTTGAAGGAGAGAAGGTCTTCTTCCTGAAAAGGGTATTCGATGTCACAGAGGAAGTCAAGGGGCTTACCAAGGAACTCCGCTCCGCCGGCAAGCCGTGCGGAATGAGGAAGATCAGCGCGATGATGGAGAAACGGTACAACAAGGCCACGGGACTGGAGTGCATCCTGAGCAGCATGTGGGCCGGAGAAAAGTACTATATGTCCGTTTACAAGGTCTATACCGACCTCAGGCTCGTCGCCGCTCCTCCGCAGAGCATAGGCTACTTCGGAGGGAATCAAGACAATTGGACCTGGCCTCGCCACAACTGTGACTTCACGATCTACAGGATATACGAGGACGGGGAGCCTGTGACAAGGGAAAAAAGCCTGAAAGTCTCCCGCGCCGGGTACTATCCCGGGTCGTTCACCATGGTGATCGGTTACCCGGGAAGGACGAACAGATATTCCTCATCCGCAGAGATAAACTATCAGGAAAAAGTCAGCCTCCCGGTGTCAAACGCGATCCGTGGCGGGCAGATGGGCATCATCCGCAAGTGGATGGATGCCGATCCGCAGGTCAGGATGAAATACTCGGACTGGTTCTTCTCGCTGAGTAATGTGCAGGAGAACAATGAGGGCATGGTCCGATGCTTCAAGAGGTTCTGGGTCAAGGACGAAAAGGTCGCACAGGAGCGTGAGATGCAGAGATGGATCAACGCGGCGGCCAACCGCAGGGCGATGTGGGAGAATCTGATTCCGGATCTAAAGGAAGCATATTCACTGACAGAAAGCATCGAGAAGGACAAGGTCTTTTTCCGCGAGACCATATTCCGTGGAACATACATCAGCCGCTACCTTCTCCGCGCGGGAAACACCTCAACCGTGGAAAAAGCCAAGGAAGCGCTGAGGGAAGGAGCCGCCGCCACTGATGCCAGAGTGGAAAAAGAACTTCTTGAATATGCCTGCAAGGAATATTTCGACAACCTGGAGTCATACTATTTCGGGAAGTACCAAAGCAAGATGCAGGACCGTTTCGGGAATGACTACAAAGCCATGGCTGAATATCTTTGGAGCAAGAGCGTGATCTCTTCCGCAAAGCGGATCGAAGACATCCAGTCAATCGACGATGTCAAGAAAGATCCGCTCAGACTGTTCCTGACCGACACCCCGATAATGACCTTCAACAACAGGAACGGCCAAGCCAAGAAAATGCAGGATGTTTCCCACCTTGAAAAGGAATATAAAAAGGCGCTCTACTGGATGAGGCTTCATAAGGACATCGAGCAGTACCCTGACGCGAACTCCACAATGAGAATCACTTACGGAACCGTTGGCGGTCTACAGCCGAATGACGGAATCATCTATGACTGGTACACCACTCCGAAGGGAATACTCCAGAAATACAATCCTGCTGACCATGACTACATCCTTACGGAAAGGCAGAAAAGCCTTCTGGAAAAAGGTCGGTGGGGACGATGGGGAGTCAAGGTTAACGGAAAACGCACGATGATCGTGGACTTCATGACGGACAACGACATCACCGGTGGAAACTCCGGCAGTCCTGTGCTGAACGCGAAAGGCGAGCTCATCGGATTGGCCTTCGACGGCAATCTCGAATCACTCGCCAGTGACGCGTCCTACACTCAGGGCTATAACAAATGCATCAACACAGACATCCGCTATGTGATGTGGGTCTTGGACAAGTACGCCGGGATGAAGCGCATCGTCCGGGAAATCAACTTCGCCCAATAGCAAAAGGGGCTGACCTTTTGGGTCAGTCCCTTTTGCATTTTTGAGTCATCCTCTTGATTTTACTGTTTGTCGTTCAGGACAATCTGGCCACCGGCCACATCGACCTCGATGACGGAGTCCTTGTGGACGGTTCCCGCAAGGATGGCCTTGGCAAGCTGGTTGACAAGCTCACGCTGCATCAACCTCTTGATAGGACGGGCACCGTAAGCCGGATCGTAGCCGCCTGTCACCATGTGATCCTCGAAAGCCTTTGTGAACTCGATGGTGACACCTTCCTCGGAGAGCCTGTTCTGAAGCTGCTTCATCTGGATATGAAGAATATCACGGATGTCATTCTGAGTCAGCGGATCGAACATTATGATCTCATCGATTCGGTTCAGGAACTCCGGCCTTACCGTAGTCTTGAGCACGTCCATCACCTTCTCCTTACACTCGTCCAGAAGCTCACGCCTTGTGGCGATCGCCCTCATCTCCTCGGCCGGATCAACGCCTGGCTTTCCGACGGCCGGAAGCCTGTCCATATAGCCCTGGATGATGTCCGAGCCCACATTGGAGGTCATTATAAGGATTGTGTTCTTGAAGTCCACAGTACGGCCCTTGTTGTCGGTCAGACGGCCGTCGTCCAGAACCTGCAGAAGGACGTTGAACACATCCGGATGCGCCTTCTCGATCTCATCCAACAGGATGACTGAATAAGGTTTGCGTCTTACGGCCTCGGTGAGCTGTCCACCCTCGTCGTAGCCGACGTATCCCGGAGGCGCGCCGACCAGACGGCTGACTGTGTGACGTTCCTGATATTCACTCATGTCGATCCTCGTGATCATGTTCTCGTCATTGAACAGAAACTCCGCAAGAGCTTTTGCCAGTTCAGTCTTACCGACACCGGTCGTACCCATAAAGAGGAACGAGCCGATCGGCCTCTTCTCGTTGGACAGTCCGGCCCTGCTGCGGCGGACAGCGTCAGCGACAGCCTGAATGGCCTGATCCTGACCTACCACCCTCTTGTGCAGTTCGCTCTCGATGCGCAGAAGCTTCTCCTTCTCGCTCTCAAGCATCTTCTGTACCGGGATTCCGGTCCACTTGGCGACAACCTCTGCGATATCCTGTGGGGTAACTGCCTCGGTGACAATCGGATCCTTGATCTCAGCCTGTTTCCTGGTCAGCTCGTCAATCTTCTTCTGAGCCGCGGCGATCTTGCCGTAACGGAGCTCGGCTACCTTGCCGTAGTCCCCCGCCCTTTCGGCTGCCTGGGACTGGATCTTGTAATCCTCGATCTCCTGACGGGCCTCCTGAAGGCCTGAAAGAATGCCCTTCTCGTCATTCCATCTCTTCATCAGAGCCTCCCTCTCGGCCATCTTGTCGGAAAGTTCCTTCTGAATCTTCTCGGACTTCAGGGACGTTCCCTCACGCTTGATGGCCTCCTTCTCGATCTCCAGCTGACGGATGTCACTGTTGAGCTCGGCGATAGGCTCCGGAACGGAGTTCATCTCCAAACGCAGCTTGGACGCGGCCTCGTCCACAAGGTCGATGGCCTTGTCCGGCAGGAACCTGTTCGTGATGTACCGGTGTGAAAGATTGACGGCGGCGATCAGCGCGTCATCCTCGATCTTCACACGGTGATGGTTCTCGTACTTCTCCTTCAGACCTCTCATGATGGCGATCGACTCGGCCGGTGACGGCTCATCGACCAGAACCATCTGGAATCGTCTCTCAAGCGCCTTGTCGGTCTCGAAGTACTTCTGGTACTCGTCCAAAGTCGTCGAGCCGATTGTCCTCAGCTCACCTCTGGCAAGCGCAGGCTTAAGAATATTGGAGGCATCCATCGCACCGGACGAACGGCCCGCCCCCACAAGGGTGTGGATCTCATCGATGAACAGGATGATCTCACCGGCGCTGTCAACCACTTCCTTGACAACTCCTTTCAGACGCTCCTCGAACTCGCCCTGGTACTTCGCACCGGCGATCAAGGCACCCATGTCCAATGAATATACCTTCTTGCTCTTAAGGTTTTCCGGAACGTCACCGTCCACGATCTTCTGGGCGATGCCTTCGGAGATGGCTGTCTTACCGACACCCGGCTCACCTACAAGTATAGGATTGTTCTTGGTCCTTCTGCTCAGAATCTGCAGAACCCTACGGATCTCCTCGTCCCTGCCGATGACAGGATCGAGCTTTCCCTTCGCGGCCTGTTCGTTGAGGTTGATTGCGAATTTAGGCAAGAACTCCAATGATTTGTTGTTTGTATTGTTTTCCATAATTTCTCTCCTTTTCGGTCTCGGGACACTTCCGCTCGCGGCCCGCGCCGGTTCACGTGACGGTAACAAAAAGACCGTCCGGTCCTAAGACCAGACGGTTCAGAGTCAAATTATGTTCCACAGCCCGAAAGCTGACAAAATGTCAGTTATTCAGCGGAAGAATCAGCGGCTGGAGCTTCCTGGGCAGGATTGGCCTGCTGTACAGGAGCTGAAGGGAACTCAGGCTGGGCCGCTGTGTTCTCGATCTTCTCGGTCACGTCAACACCGGAAACGGTGGTTCTGGTCGTGAACGCCGTAATGATGGAAACAACGAGAATGAAAGTGACAAGACCCCAGGAAACCTTCTCAAGGATGTCAGCGGTCTGTCTTACGCCAAGAGTCTGGTTGGCTGAAGTAAAGTTACTGGCCATTCCCTGTCCCTTGCCGTTCTGAAGCAGCACGACGATGATCAAAAGAATCGCCGCGATGACAATAAAAACTGTGAGGAATGTAAACATATTCTTTAATTTTAATTTTCTTGTCGCAAATTTTCAATAAGGGATGCAAAGTAAGCACTTTTTTCCGGATATCGCAAGATAAGTCGGGAATAAATCTTCTTTGCCTCAACAAAATAGCCTTGATCGGCGTAAATCGCGGCCAATGTCTCGGTGCAAAAGCCGAGCTCCGGATCTTCCCAACGGCGGCCTTCAGGCTCGTCATAACGTTCGGATTTGAAGTTGGAGAAGACATTGTCCTCGTCCTTCCTCACGGCGGCATACTGCTCCGGAGAGAAGAAATCTCCTCCGGCGACACGCACTGTGCGGCGATACTCCGGTTCCGCTGATGAATATTCCCGTGTACCTTCCGCCGCTTCCGTCCGTCCCTTCGCTTCGGCACCGGAATCCGACCTGATATATTCCTTTATCAGGCGTTCCACATCCTTGTCGGAATAATCTTCACGGCGAGCGGAACGCATGATGCCGGTGATCAATGTCCGGGAAACGACGTACATGGCGGTGTCCGAGTATTGCGCCTTGCCCCATTCGCTTCCTCCGACTTTTGCCATCCTGGCACACAATTCCTTACGGGCTCCGCCGAACCAAGGGTAAAGGTTGATCACCCCGGTCAGTTCGTCCATGGTCAAGGACTGGAGATTCTTTTTGTTCCCGTCCATGACTACCACTGCGCGACGCTGGCATTGAACATGTCCTCAACCAGTTTGTCGATTATCTCCTGGCAAAGGGTGGATTCCACGGCATCCAGCGAGTTGGTGGAATCATAGTCTGAATATGCGGAGAAACTCTTTTCAAAATCATCCTCGGGATACTTCCTGTTTGTGAACTTGAGCTTCACTGTGACCGTGAGTCGGTTCTGGGCGGCCACCTCGTTGGCCGTCACGGCGGCGGCCCTGACCTCATAGCCGGTCACCTCCCCCTGAAGCTCAAGGTCTCCGTCCATCTCCACCTGCTCCAGCTTCGTAAGCTTCCTGAACTTGTCTCTCATGGCCTCGGTGAGATCATTGCTGAGATTAGGGTTCACCTTAAGGGCCTTATATTCAAAATAATTGATTGTGACCGTCTTGACATCCGGTTGGATGGATGTTCCGGAAAATGAGTAACTGACTATCGAGCAGCCGGCGAAGACCGCGGCCACAAGCAAAGAAAGCGCTATAAGAAATCTTTTCATATTCATCATTTACCATATTTCTTGCCAAGGTTGTACTTTGCTATCCAACGGTATAGAGTCCGGTCAGGCACTCCTAAATCCAAGGCCGCCAATTTTCGGTTGCCATCGTGTTTCTCAAGAGCCTTGACAATCATGTCCAACTTGGCTTTCTCAACCGAAAGATTCTGATTCTTCGGCACTCCCGCGCTGATATCCACGATCTTGCCGATCTCGCCGCCGGTCACAGGCTCACCGGAGCCCTGCCACTCGGCCTCATCAGGCTCCGGCACCGGACTGATGGCAGGACGCAAGGCCGGAGTCACAGGACGCTCCCCGGCATCCAGCCTGGCCTTGAGGTTGTCCACCTCCTGTTTGAGGTCGAATATAGCCTTGATTATCATCTGCTTGTCCGAATCAGGCATCGCTCCGCCGGAAGGTTCCGGAGCCGCCACCGGCAACAGACCGGCTTCTTTCTTAGGAATATAACGGGACAAGGCTTCCGAATCCACCACACATCTCTCCGAAGCCCGGGTAAGCTTCTCGGACTCCAACGCGGTGACCGTCTCGGCGACATTTTTAAGCTGGCGGATATTTCCGGGCCAGCGGTAGTTGATCAACAGGTCAATGGCATCGTTTGTCAGGGTCACCTTGCCCATTCCGTATCTCTCGGAAAAATCCGAGGTGAATTTCCTGAACAGCAGATAAATGTCCTCCTTGCGTTCACGCAGGGCGGGCATCATTATCTGGATAGCGTTCAGCCTGTAGTACAGATCCTCGCGGAACTTGCCTTTGCCGACAGCGTAGAGAAGATTGACATTCGTGGCCGCGATGACCCTAACATCGGTCTTCTGAACCTTGGAGGACCCTACCTTGATGAACTCACCGTTTTGAAGGACCCTGAGCAGCTTTGCCTGTGAGGCAAGAGGCAACTCCCCGATCTCGTCCAGAAACAAAGTGCCTCCGTCCGCCTCCTCGAAATAGCCTTTCCTTGTCTCGATCGCACCGGTGAAAGAGCCCTTCTCGTGACCGAAAAGCTCAGAGTCAATCGTGCCTTCCGGGATCGCGCCGCAATTTACGGCAAAGTATTTGCTTGTCTTGCGGAGACTGTTCTGATGGATGATCTTTGGAATATTCTCTTTACCGACGCCGCTTTCACCTGTGACAAGGACAGTCAAGTCAGTCGGAGCCACAGCGACGGCTGTCTCCAAGGCCCGGTTAAGAGCGGCATCATTGCCGATGATGTCGTATTTGTTTTTAAGTCTTTGCAGTTCTTGTGAATCCATAGTATTTGCACAGAGTTTGGCAAAGTTAACAAAATAATAGTTATCTTTGTATATTTGTTAGCAGCATTGGAATGCAATCTTTAATCATCAGTAATATGAAAAAGACACTCAAAATTTTTGCCGCGGCTCTCATCGGTATGGCTGCGGTCGCTTGCTCTTCAGCCGAGAAAATGGCTGAACTTGCTGACAATGTGGTCGTAAAATGCGACCCTGCGGTTCTGGAATGTGTTGCTGGCAGCATCGACGCCACTGTCACAGTGACCTATCCTGCTAAGTACTTCCACCCTAAGGCGATCCTTGAGGTCACCCCTGTTCTCGTTTACGATGGCGGCGAGGCCAAGATGACCCCTTTCATGTACCAGGGCGAGAAGGTAAAGGACAACTACAAGGTTGTGGCCAAGGCCGGCGGTACCGTTACCGAGAAAGTGCATTTCGACTATGTTGAAGGTATGGAGCAGGCTCATCTTGAGCTTCGCGGCATTGTGAAGTACAAGGCGAAATCCTACAAGCTTCCTGTAAAGAAGGTCGCTGACGGTGTCAACACTACCTATATGCTTGTAAAGGCTGCCGGTCAGGTTCCGCTCAAGGCTGACGGTTACCAGGCCATCCTCCAGCAGACCGCCGAAGGACAGATCCTCTACAGAATCAACTCTGCCGATGTTCAATCAAAGCAGCTCAAAGGCCAGTCAATCAAGGATTTCCAGAGCGCCCTTGAAGAGATCAAGGCCAACGAGAGAAAGACCCTCGTAGGTACCGAGGTCGTTGCCTATGCCTCACCTGACGGTGGCGAGAAACTCAACGACAAGCTTTCAGAGAGACGTTCAAAGTCAGCTGACAAGGCTTGGAACAAGGTAATGAAGGGCAAGGATGTCGCCGATCCTGAGGTCAAGAGCATCGGTCAGGACTGGGAAGGCTTCCAGGAGCTCGTCCAGAACTCTGACATCGAAGACAAGGACCTTATCCTCCGAGTCCTCTCCATGTACAGCGATCCTGCTGTCCGTGAGAGCGAGATCAAGAACATGTCATCCGTTTACACCGAGCTGAAGAGCGGTGTTCTTCCTGAGCTCCGCCGCGCGAGGTTCATCGCCAACGTAGAGTTCAAGAACTACACGTCAGACGAGCTCATGGAGCTGGTCGAGAGCAACATCGACATCCTTGACGAGCCGGCTCTCCTCCACGCCGCCACCCTCACCAAGGATCTTGACAGCAAGGTTAAGCTTTACAACAAGGCAATCAGCAAGTACGACAGCGAGAAGGCCAGGTTCAACCTTGGAGTAGCCTACCTCAACGCCAACGATGTCAAGAAGGCAGAGAAGGCTTTCGCTGATGTTCAGAAGAAAGACGCCGACCTCACCAACGCTCTTGGTGTGATCGCACTCCGCAAGGGTGACTACGAGACCGCCGCCAAGAACTTCAAGAAGGCCGGCACAGACGCCGCCAAGGCCAACATCGGTGTAGTTGACATCCTCACTGGCGACTACGACAAGGCTGTAGAGGATCTCAAGGACGTGAAGGGCTGCTGCCACAACACTGTTCTCGCCTACATCCTCACAGGTCAGCTTGACAAGGCTTCCAAGGCAGCTCACTGCAAGGATGCGAAGGTTGACTACCTCAGAGCCATCATCGCCGCCCGTCAGGGCAACTTCGACCAGGTCAAGACCAACCTTGACTCCGTAGCGAAGAAAGACAAGGCTCTCGCAGAGAAGGCCACCAGGGACATCGAGTTCGCTGAGTACTATAAGTAATCTTTCACTTAATAAATAACAAAAAAGCCCGGCGATGAAGCCGGGCTTTTTTGTTATTTATTTGACCAGCCTCACGCCTTTCGGTAGATGGATACTGGATTTGACAGAACCGTCAGCGGATTTCCTGTGCGAGACGGTGATCGGGCCGTAAGGTGTAGGATAGGAGCCTTCCACCCATTCCAAAGAACCAAGATGAGGATTGATCCTGACCTTCTTGAATCCTGGTTCGACCGGTTCGACGCCAAGCACATGGGAACTCAGCCAGATGGTAGGTCCGGAGGCCCAACCGTGGCAGAAACTGTGACGCAGACCGACATAGCAGTAGGCACCGCCGTCGGCGTGGATGTCGTACTTCCCTTCCGGAACGATCTCGTCAATCCTGCCGGCACCGGCGACCTTGGAATAATCGAAATCCTCCCAGAACGTTGTCGCGCCGAGATCCAGCATCGCTCCCCAATATTCCGAGATCATCTTCATAGCCTCATCGTAGTTCCCGCTCTTGGCCAGCGCCTCAAGCATATAGTAGCCCATAAACGATGAGAATCCATTGGCTCCGCCGGCCAGAATCACATCACGGACCTCGTCAGCGCCGGCCATATTCTCAAGATAGAGAAGGGCGGCCGCCTGCTTGCTGGATGTGACGGAAGGTTTATACTCCCGCAGTTTCAAGGCCGCTGCCGAACACTCTTCTTTCAGCTTGCTGTCTCCCAGCCATCCGGCCATATCAGCTCCCGCCTCCATAGCCCTTACGGAAAGAGCCTGAAGCCCGGCGTGAATGGCATCCGGTTTCTCGGAAGTAGGCCAGTCGATGAACCGTCCGTCCTTGAAGTTCTCCTTAGATCCATCGAAGTTTGCCATCACCGTGTGCAGAAGTTCTGTCAGATAGGCGTGCTGCTCACGGAGGTAGGCAATGTCACCGTAATATTCATAAAGATGGTGCTGAATGATGATCCACCATAATGAATATGAGCATATTCCGTTCATCCAGACAGTCGGAGGGGTACTGTTCCGCACATAGTCAAGACTCTTCCGGACGACCTTGTGGTCGCCGAACACGGTGTTCACCGCCATCACCTCGGGGTGCATATCCCCTATCCAGACAAGGCGGTCCCTCTTGATGCCGTCCCAAAGATATTCCTGCATACTCAGATGAACCGTGTAGGCTCCGGTCTGCCAGATTTGGTTCAGCCTCTCGTCGCTGCAGCGGAATTGCCCGACGTAAGGGATGTCACGGTAGCGGGAGATTGCCCTGACCGCTACCAGCAGTGCCTCCGCGTCCTCACCGAGCAGGTCCAGACGCACAAAGCGGAAGCCGGTGTTGCCATATTCAACGGCCCCGAGCCAAGGGACTGAAATCTCGAAGTCTCTGACCGAATGCTCGTTGGTGGCGGTGGCGCCAGCCTCGTCAACGCTGCTCAGCGCCTCGCTCACAGACTCTCCGAAGCAGACACGGAAGCGCGCGGCCGCCTTGTCACCGGACATAGCCCTCACGATCTGAATGCCACCTTGAATCTCCTTTCCGAAGTCCAGCAGAACAGAGCTCCTGCCGTCCTTTCCGTTCCTGAATATGCAGACATTCGGTTCGTTGGTGGAAACCTGTCCGCAATACGGCCTCAGAAGGTTCTCCGTTCCGGTAACGCCGCCTTCGGCAAGCATAATCCGTGTCGGAGTGATGTATTCACTCACAAACTCAGCGTCCTGACGCTGAACACTCTTTCCTTCCTGAACACGGGACACCTGTCCGGAAGCCAAGGTCGCCGCCCCCAGCAGCGCACCAAGCATAAATATCTTCTTTAACATATTCACAAACATAATGAAAAATCGTTGAATACGAAAAAGACCCGGCGGAAACCGTCGGGCCTTCAATCGTGCGGTAGGTGAGAGTCGAACTCACACGGGCTTGCGCCCACTACCCCCTCAAAGTAGCGTGTATACCATTTCACCACTACCGCAAAGTATGTCTCCCAATTGCTTGGGATTGCAAAGATAGATAATATTCCTGAAATACCAAATTTTTTTCAAGAATTATTTGTATCTTTGCACGCTTTCACGAGTTGGAAGCGACGGTAAATAAAATATTAACAATTTAAAACAGATTCACAATGGCTGTTAAAATCAGACTTCAGCGCCACGGTAAGAAGAATTTCGCATTCTTCCACATTGTTGTGGCTGATTCCCGCGCACCTCGCGACGGACGTTTCATCGAGCAACTCGGCTCTTACAACCCTAACACCAACCCTGCCACCATCATCCTTGATGGCGAGAAGGCTCTCAAATGGCTCAATGTCGGCGCCCAGCCTACACTCGTAGCCCGCAGAATCCTCTCTTACGAGGGAGTTCTCCTTAGGAAGCACCTCGATGGCGGAATCGCCAAGGGCGCTCTCACACAGGAGCAGGCTGACGCCAAATGGAACGCTTGGAAGGCGGAGAGGGACGCTAAGATCGCCGCAAAGAAGGCTGGCCTCGTAAAGGATGCCGCCGAGAAGGCCAAGGTCGCTCTTGAGGCTGAGAAGAAGGTTAACGCGGAAAGGGCCGAGGCTCTCGCAAAGAAAGCCGAGGAACTCGCCGAGGCTCAGCGCAAGGCTGCTGAAGAGGCAGCTGCAGCAAAGGCCGCCGAGGAAGCCGCGGCAGCAGCTGAGGCCGCTCCTGAGACTCCAGCGGAGGCCTAATCCGATGTCCAGGGCAAAGTCAGAACTTCTGCGTGTTGCCCGGGTACTGAAGTCCAACGGTACCGAAGGCGAAATCCTCATTGGATTCCGCGAGATAAGTCCCGAGGACCTGAACCAAAAGGAACCGGTGTTCATCACATTCGATGGACTGCCGGTTCCGTTTTTTATTGAATCTTTCTCAAGAAAAGGCACGAACCGCGCGCTGACCCATCTGACCGGAGTCAAGAACCTCGAAGACGCGGAGGAGCTCGTCGGCAAGGACATATTCGCCAAGCCTGACGGCATCAATGAATATGAAGGCTCGGATGATGGACTGACAGTCGATGACCTGATTGGTTGGACATTACTGGACGCGGACAATAAGAGTCTAGGCGAAATCACTGACTACGAGGACATCCCTGGCAACACCTGTCTCTACGTAGAGACGAAAGACGGACAGGTCATGATTCCTCTGCACGAAGATCTCATCCTGTCCGTCGATGAAGACTCAAAGACCATCTCGGTGAATGTGCCCGAGGGTCTGATCTAAAATTGTTCCTAAAAGTCAACTCCTGTTCTTCTTTCGTAGTCTTCCTTGACATCAAGGTAGAAGGACACCTGCGCCGCCTGTGCGTAAGGGTAGAGCCACAGGAAACCGATTCCCAGAGTAAAGAGACACAGGATGAACCATCCGGCAAAACTAAGATAAAGGTAGAACAGGTCAAACTTGTGGCCGTACATCATGTCCTTGCTAAGGTTGATCGCCTCATTGGCCGAGAGTTCCGGCTTATCCACAAGAATGTAGTTCGTCATCGCATAGGAAAGGGTCTTTATGATCCCCGGCACAAAAAGCAGAAGCGACCAAAGGAAGACGAAGAATCTGTTCAGGAACATGCCCCAGACATGATGCCAGTAATTACCGAACCCGATCTTGAACTCGTTTGAAAGGACCTTGTCGTCACCATCCGTGAAAAGTGACTTGAAACCATTTACCAGTCCGACCAAAAGCGGGAACGAGACAAAAATACAGCCCAGAATGAAGACCGGATACCATTTCATCATGTCGGCGGCAAGCTGCAGGTTTGTCGGATCGTCCGACAGCTGCATGGCCTTTATCTCATAAGGAGCGATGAAAACTGCCAAAACAGCCATATATGCCAGCACGGCAAGCACAGACGGAGCCCACCGGCCTTTCAAAGCGGCCAGAGCTTCGTTTTTATATTCCTGGTTCTCTTTCATTACGGCAATTATTTAGACTATCGAAAATCAAAAGGGGACGCGCAAAACAGCTTCTTAATGTCAACCCGATGTCAGTACTCCACTGCGACGGACGCAAGGAGAATGTCAAGACAGAATGTAGGAAGCAGCGTGGTGGAAGACACGGAAAACTTCACTGCATCCACATCGTACCCTTTTGCGGTCTTCATGTCCCAAGCCGTCCAATCCTTCACAATCTTATGCTCGGCACCGGTGTAGTCAACCAGATAGAACTCCTCAGTGCAGACCGGCATGTCGTTCTTGAAGAACGTTGCGGTCACTTTAAAGTAGTCGCCGTCAGCGATCTTTCCCTCGTCAGCCAGTTTTTCGGTGTACTTGGTGTTGTTGATGTAGAATCCAAGCACATTACAGGTGGATTTTGTAAAATAGTCCTTGTACTTGAACACGATGTCATAGCCTGACGACATCGACGGAAAGTACACCGCGTATGTCTTGTTGGCAAAACCCGTTTTCGGCTCGGTGTAACCGGCATATTTCCCGGCGGATGTGAAAATCAGAAGCTCATCCGTGTCTTCAGCGCCTCCTTTTTTCGCGGAAACCTTCCAACCGCCGCTGAAGCCTGAATTCACATCATTGCAGCTGGTGCACAATGCTGAATAGTTGTCAAGCATAATATACTTATTATAGTACAGGCTGTCAACTGTCGGATACTCCTTAGGTAAATCGAGCACATAGGAGAAATTTCCCGTCAAGGTGTAGCTCATAGTGGAAGGTTTGTTCTCGCAGGAAGCGGCGACAATGATGATGGCCGCCAGAATGAAAAGTTTGATCGAGTTTTTCATAAAAAATCACTTTATCGTTTAATTTGCCAAAGTTACAACATAATTTCAATAGTGCCAACATAATTTGTGGGGCCTGTCAACCAAATATCCTCGAAAGAGGCCTTTCCGTTTTCGAATATCGGGACAAAATCAACAATGAGGTCGGCGATGGCAGCCCTCACGATGCACGAGACACGGTCATCAGTGCCATTACTACCAATGACTCCTTGTGAATATGCGGCTAAAGCCGAAGCCACTATCCCGGTGCCACAGGCCAATGTCTCTCCCTCAACTCCTTTCTCGAATGTACGAATATTCAGAATCACTCTGTCGCCTTTCCGCTCCGGTTCCACAAAATTGACATTCGTGCCGACTGGAGCGAAATGTGGATCATGACGAAGGGCCGCGCCATCCGACTGGACAGGATATTCACTCAAGCCATGGACAAACTTGACAAGGTGGCGTGTGCCGGTGTCCAGAAAGCAGACGTGTTCCTTCGGGAATGATTGGATGCCGGACACGTCCCGCATCTGTAAGCGGACTACTCTTTCCGGAGTTGTCGGCCCGGAGGAAGTAATGATTTCCGCATGATGAAGCCCGTCAGCAGCCTCAAAAACAATATGGCCATCGTCCTTGGATATTCCCAGATCAGCGGCGAATGACACAATGCAGCGTCCTCCGTTGCCGCACATCATTCCTCCGCTTCCGTCAGGATTGTGGAAAACCATCCTGAAATCCGCCAAGTCACTGTTTTCCAGAAGCATGACTCCGTCAGCCCCGAAGCCGACATGACGGTCGCACAGATGGCGGATCATTGTCGGCGAAAGGGACAGATGCCCGTCACGATTGTCAGCGAGGAGGAAATCATTCCCGGCGCCATGGTACTTTGAGAAGCCGTACATCATTTGACCGCGCGGTCAGGGACATCCATCTTCAGATGAGGATTACGGCGTGAGTACACGCTTAGCGAGAGGGCCAGAAGCAAGGCTACGACACAGACGGCCACGAACATCACTTCAACCCAAAAGGCACCGGCCTCGCTGACTCCTTTGTCGAGGTTGGTGTCCGCAAGGATTTTCCCGGCGAACATTTTGAACGACATAAGTCCAAGATTCTGAACCCAGTATATTAATGAATATGCGGTGCCAAGCACTTTGTTCGGTACGATCTTAGGCACGGATGGCCACATCGCCGCCGGAACCAAGGAATAGCCGAAGCCCAGAAAGACCATACTGAGGTAGCCATAGAACGGAATTCCGGAAGGTGCGAAAGCAAGCATCAGATGGGCAATGAGAGCAAGCACAGCACCGGTGAGCATCCAGCGTGTGCCGTGACCGATCTTGTCCACCAACAATCCGAAAATAGGGGCGAAGACAACCGTGGCGAACGGAAGCATCGAAACCATCCAGCTGGCGGCCTCGACCGGCACATCAAATCGTGGAATCAGAATGGACGAGGCGAATTTCTTAAATGAGACCACACTGCTGTAGAAGAACACGCACAGCAGGGCAATCACGATGAAATGCTTGTTTTTCAGCAGCTTCACCACATCTGAAAAACGGAACTTATCCTCCTCGGCGGTCTCTACCGTGTCCTTCAGGCCTGCCTGGCGGTCGAACCTTGCATCCATCGCCACGAATATCGCCCACAGAACCATTCCGACAAGCATCAGGATCAATCCCAGAAATGCCGGAGAGGCTGTCTCCATCAATGAATATGTCTCCCCCACTCCCTTCTCTGCCACCAGTTTCGGCGAGATGACAAGGGCAAACGCCGTTCCGAGCCTCGCGATGGCCAGTTGGAGTCCCATGGCAAAAGCCATGTTTCCATCCTTGAACCATTTGGCTATCGATCTCGTGACCGCGACTCCGGCGATCTCGCTGCCGAGGCCGAAGAACATGCAGCCGATGTAGGCTATTGTCAGAGATGTCTTTGGCGGCAATCCGGATGTCAGCGCATAGGTGACGAGGGCGGCGCCTCCCGCCATCATAGTGACGAATATCGAGCCTGTGATACGCACGCCCCATTTGTCCAGCAGCATTCCGCAGACCACAAGGCCGCCGAACACGCAGAGGACCGAGTAACCGCTGGTGTAGAGGCCGTAGTCAGCCGAGTTCCAGCCGAGCTGGAGCATCGACGGGTTCTCGAACAGGTGGGACAGCGTGGAGAACATATCGTCAAAGTAGTACGACGCGAACATCGGCACCACAAGACAGGCCAGCGCTATCCAGCACGAATATTTCCTTAAAAATCTTGCCACGATATTAATGTATTAGTTTTCATTCATTTAAGCTCAAATCACCCATATCCCACTTCCTTTCACAATCGATCAATCTTTCATATTCCTGCACCTTGCGGCAGGGAGGGGCTTGACTCAGCGGGCGTGGCCGCCCGTGGCCACGTGAACGGGAGGGGCCTTGAGCGAAGCGAAGGGAGGGATTTACCCGTCGGAGCCAAGCCCCTCCCTGCCGCAAAAAGGCCTTGTATATTCAAAAAAAACTACTTCTGAATATTCGGCTGCTCAAGGCCGAGGTGGCGCTTGCCGTCAAGAACCTTGAGGTAAAGGGCGATCAGAAGGGCGGCCACACCGAATCCAGCGAAGATGACGAGCGGAATCGTGTAGTTGTAAGGGATGAACTCGGCGCCGGCGGCCTTGGCCGCGATGACGGCAGGGTTGTCGGCGTTGACGCTCGCCAGAACACTTCCGATAAGCTTAGGAACGAAGCAGAGGCCGATGTTCTGTACCCAGAAGATAAGGCAGTAGGCCGAGCCGAGAATCTTCTCGTCGATGATCTTCGGAACCGATGGCCATAGGGCGGCCGGAACGAGCGCGAAACTGATGCCAAGCACCACAATCGTGGCGAGAGCCAGGAATTTGCTGTGCGTCGCAGGCAGCGCGAAAGCGAACACCAAGTGGCAGACAATCAAAAGCAGAGCGCCCCAGATCAGCATCGTAGCGCCCTTTCCCTTCGTGTCAAGAAACCTGCCAAGGAACGGAGTGATGATGGCGGCGCCGATCGGGAACCACCTGAATATGTCAGAGGCTGTCTTGGCGGAGATTCCATCCAGATTGCACTGGAGCATGTTCGCGCCATATCTCTGGAACGGGAAGATCGCTGAATAGTAGAGAACGCACAGAAGGGCGACAACCCAGAAACTCTGCGAGGAGAAGATCTTGCCGAGATCGCTGAGCTTGAATTCCTCATCAGAAGACGGCTCTTCTGATTTGACTCCTGCCTCCACAAGCTGCCCGTCGAACTTCTTGTCCATAACGCTGAACACAAGGAAGTTGATGAGGCCGATGAGAAGCAGGACAGTGCAGAATCCGACAGGACCCTGCACACCACCGAGTTTGGAGGCGAGGATAGGGCTGATCGAGAACACACAGAAGACTCCTACACGGGCGATTGCCATCTCCACGCCCATCGCCATAGCCATCTCCTTGCCTTTAAACCATTTGGCGATGGCCTTGGAGACTGTCGTGCCGGCCATCTCGCAGCCGCATCCGAAGATCATAAAGCCAAGGGCGGCCATCTTGGCGCTGCCAGGCATTGAGACCCACCAGGTTCCGAGCCACTCGCAGAAAGCCGTGGTCTGGAACCAGTCTGTTATACCTATATATTTAATCGACGCTCCGATGAACATCATCGAAGCGGAGAGTATTCCCGTGAAACGGACTCCCATCTTGTCCAGGATGATACCGGCGAGAATCAGGAAACCGCAGACATTGAGGATGTACTCAGCGCTGGCGTAGGTTCCGAACACGTCCGGGCTCCAGCCCCTCTGCTGCTCGATCAGGGCCTGCAATGGAGACATCACGTCCACGAACATGTAGCCGAAGAACATCATCAGCGCGATAAGAATGAGGGCGGTCCACCTTGCGGCCGGCGAGTCATTCATCAGTTTTTGGATCTTTTCTGACATTTGATTATTTCTTTAAAATATATTCGTAATGAATGTAAAAATATTCAAACAACTTGCGAATATAAGAAAAATGTCGGAATAAAGTCGTACCTTCGTCCTTATGATTCTAGATAAGATCAATTCTCCTGAAGACCTCAGGAGACTGGATATAGAGGAACTGCGACCGCTCTGCGGCGAGATCCGGGACTACATCGTCAGGTGCTGCGCGGACAATCCGGGGCATCTGGCGTCCAGTCTTGGCGCCGTGGAACTGATTGTGGGTCTGCACTATGTGTTTGACACGCCGAAGGACAAACTGGTCTTTGACGTGGGGCATCAGGCATACGCGCACAAGATTCTGACCGGCCGGAAAGAGGCCTTCAAAAAGAACAGGATGCCGGACGGGATAAGCGGATTCCCGAACAGGGACGAGAGCGAATATGACGCGTTCGGAGCCGGGCACGCGTCCACATCAATCTCCGCGGCGCTTGGAATGGCCGAAGCCGCCAAGCTGTCGGGCACGGGCGAGAAGGTCGTGGCGATGATCGGTGACGGTGCGATGACCGGAGGGCTGGCGCTTGAGGGACTCAACAACGCCGGATGGGAAGACACGGATCTTCTCGTCGTGCTGAACGACAACGATATGGCCATCGACGGCAACAAGGGAGCCCTGCATTCATATCTGCTGAAACTGACGACCGATCCGGCCTACAACCGCATCAAGACCCGCATCTGGGAAAAGCTTGGAGCCGGCAAGTTCCGCAACAGGATCCAATGGTTCGTGCGGAAGACCAAGTCCGGACTGGTCACCACTTCTGGGGGCGACCTCTTCGAGGCGTTCGGATTCAGGTACTTCGGCCCTATCGACGGCAATGATGTCGTGGAGGTCGTCAAGACCCTTCGCCGCCTGAAGGACATAAAGGGGCCGAAAATCCTGCACACCTGCACCGTCAAGGGAAAAGGCTACGCTCCTGCGGAATCAGACCCTACGACGTGGCACGCTCCCGGGAAGTTCAACCCGAAGACAGGGGAGAGACAGGTCAAGGAATATTCAGCATCTCGCTACCAAGACGTTTTCGGTCAGGTTCTCTGCGAACTGGCCGAGAAGGATCCGAAAGTGGTCGGAATCACTCCCGCCATGGCAACAGGAAGCGGCATGAGCGGCTTCGCGGAGAGATTCCCGGACAGGTTCTTCGATGTAGGGATCGCAGAGGAGCATGCGGCCACATTCGCTGCAGGGTTGGCGGCCGGCGGGATGAAGCCTTACTGCGTGATTTATTCCTCTTTCGCCCAGAGAGCCTACGATGAGATCATCCACGACATTGCCCTCCAGCGCCTCGGTGTCGTGCTGTGTCTGGACAGGGCCGGGCTTGTGGGTGAGGACGGGGCGACACACCAGGGGGCATTCGACATGGCGTCACTCCGCTGCATCCCAGACACGGTGATAGCAGCCCCCAAGGACGAAATCGAACTGAAACGACTTCTTTACACAGGAACAGGAATAAAGGACGGGCCGTTTGTCATCCGTTATCCGAGGGGTCTTGGCGAAGGTACAGACTGGCGGAACGCCACACCGGAGCCATTGGAGATAGGCAAGGGTGAAAAAATCACGGACGGAGAGGAAGTGGCCGTCCTGGCATTGGGGCCCGTGGTCAACAGGGCGGTGGAAGCGGCGGAAAGATTGAGAAAGGAGACAGGAAAGGGGCCTGCCATATTCAATGTAAGATTCCTCAAACCTTTCGACCCCGGCATTATGGAGGAAGCGGCGCGGTTCAGGAATATCCTCACCCTTGAGGACGGATGTCTCAAAGGCGGCCTGTTCAGCGAGGTGAGTGAATATGTCGCCTCCCGCGGGCTCGACATCACGGTGAAAGGACTCGGCATCCCCGACAGGTTCATCACGCAGGCTCCGGTGACGCGGCAAAGAGAACTCTGCGGGCTTGACACCGAGCGGATATATTCAGAAATCGCCGGACTTTTTCAAAAATAAT